>Ga0209208_10006965_pt1 | contig 15500 bp, 18 predicted proteins | sample S1TSphfallax_3_FD_187694 | JGI IMG/M metagenome (GOLD analysis project Ga0209208, IMG submission 187694) | Host-associated microbial communities from peat moss isolated from Minnesota, USA - S1T2_Fd - Sphagnum fallax MG (SPAdes) (version 2) | ecosystem: Host-associated > Plants > Peat moss >...
GAGGGGGGGATGGGCCCCAGAGCGGGGGAGGGGATGGGCAGTTACCAAGACGATATATTCAAGTATAAAATCATCTTTGCAACCCACGCTTGTTTGAGTATTTTAAGATACCTGACATGTGCGCACGAGGGCCAGTCTGCTGGCGGGGCCAGTTTCCGCAATCGCCGCCGCAATCTTCCGCCCCCTTGGACCCACCCCTCCAACCCCTCCCTCTTCCCCCCCCCCCGGCTCCTGGGCCATGGCTCCCGACCCTACTACGACGTTGGTCCTTGATCCCTTTAATCATCTGATAAAGTGCGTTGTTTTTTAAGGCCAAAAAGAAAAGTGTGTGACTTTATTATCTGGCATTGTTGTTTTTATTCATTTTGGGGTGGGGCCTTATTGAAAATTCTGTCTTGAAACCAAACTTTCAGGTTGAAGAAGTCCATGATTGGCTCTCTAGTTCAGCTATTTATCCTCCTCTAGAGCTCCCATTTGCAGCCTCCCATTAACCAAAATGGACAATGTCGTGGTGGAGCCGAACGCCTCATTTTACTAGGTATCTTCATTCATTCAGGTCATACGAATTTGTTTTAGTGGTTTAATTCCATACCATACTGCCTTATCCGATTGGTATATATTCAGGTGTCCAGTAATTGTTTGATTTCTCAAAATCAAGTTCAGAAATAAAACTAAAGATTTATCGAAATTTTGGATTACATTACATTAAAAAAGTTAACATTTGACAATGGTGATTGGTTATTACACCTAATTTCCATGAAAAAAAAAGTATTGCACAATTTCCTTTGCAACCAATCTTTTGCCTGCACTTTTATCAACAACTTAAATGAATCCCAATAGACATTGAAGTTGTTGCTAAGCTTATAGGAAGCAACTAATGAGTCACCAACCTACTCGATATTGAAGAACACAAACAAAAAAAGAAGAGGAAAAACCCTAAATACAACGTTCACAATGATCCCAGGTTCTCAACTTTTCTACATCGATAGGCACATACAATTTTTTGACTTTTAATGTTCTGGGCAGGTAATTTTTTAAAAGAAATTTGACATATTAAAAATTAATACAAGTATTGTCAAAATTAAAATGTACTATGATATTCATTCTCTCATGGTATTTCCAAACCTTATAGTTCATGGCAAAAGTGTGCACGCCACCCAACCTTTAGAAATTATGTTCCATTTGTGTTGGACTAACTTATGATTTTCTTTCTTGGTGGAAGCCCTGGAGGAGGTGGCGGTGGTCACTGGTTTGTTGCTGGCTATCATCGACTCCTCCGATATCCTACTTTTGATTATGTTGGGTTGGGTCAGCCATTCCGACATAGTTTTGTAATGTGTTTTTGGGTGCACAAATTGATGAGACCCACGAGGGGTTTCCGTTCTCTTCGGGCTTCTGATTTTGGTCTTTGGCCATTAGATTCCGGCGTGCAACAAGGGTGTCAGAGTTTTAAAAAAAAAAAACTGGACATTTTATTAGTATCGGGCCGAGTTTATTAGATTCGTTGGCCCACTATGGGTTAGGAAATTTTTAATCTTTTCCAAAGGGGGGGAGGGGAGGGGAAGGGAGGTGAGGGAGGGGGGGGTTAGGGCCTGCCAACCTACCCAGGCCACTAATTGGACCCTGTTGTTGGGGGCATCAGAAAGTTTCGAGTCATGGTTGGTGGGGAAGTGGAATGGGACTATGTGGCCTAGCGCACCCACCACTGCACCCTCCATTTTAAACCCCTGGTGACTCACTTGTGGATGAACCACAGCTGATCAGTTACCAAGGGGGCTCCACCTTGGTGCTCTATCCTGTAAGGCCGCCTCCTACTTCCCCCTCATATACCTACCTAGGTTACCTATGTGAGTTTGTAAAATATTCCTAATAAACTCCTTACTAATAATTTAAGTAGGTAGAAATTAAGGAAAATATTTGGGAGTAGGATGAACCAGCACCCATGTTGGTACCTCCTCACCTTTTTGAGTGAGGCCTTTTTTAATGACCATATATTAAGCCCCGAATATGTTATATTTGAACTGAGACGCTTCTTCTTTGAGAATTGAGTCTCAGCATGGGATATTTTAAATATTTAGAAATAATTTTAATGGATTTTGAGATTTTTACCATGGTTCCATGATTTGTGGGTGCTTGTTCACCTGCCTTAGGTACATGCATGTGGATGATTAGTGCTGGCAGGTTATTGCTTTTTTTTTTCATAACTGGCCAAGTAGATTATTTTTTTATTTTTGGAACAAATTAGGTACCAATATCACTTTCCAAAAAAAAATAGACCTGTGTATTATCAATTTCATTGTTGAAGTAACACCCTTGATTATTTTTGGTAATAAATCATCAGTTCTGCATAAGGAAAGTTGGTTTTCATATACTCACCTTGAGAATCACTGGTTATATGACCTAGGTAAGGTAGGTTATGGGGTTTATTTTTAAAATAATAATTATTGTTATTCAAGTTTTCTTTTAAAAAAAATCATAAACATGTTAAGGATTTTAGGATTGATAGCCTACCTGGAAGAAATTCCAATCATCCGGGTAGATTATGAGACTCTTGCCATGATATGTACCAATTGATTAGTAGGTTATCCATAGCCAGGTGCCTTGTCAATAATTGACCAACGCTGGTTAGTACATTTCAGGAATACAATGAGAAAAAGTTTCCTCTTCACAAACCATTTGTCCTGGTAGGTGCTGGTTCAACTCTGCCCGGGGAGACTGGGCAGTGAGGAGGGCAGGGGCAATTTGCAAGTGAAGCTGACCTTTGCTCTAAGAATAGTCTGACTTTATCAACCTTGCAATCCTCCATATACATACCTATTGCTGGCTACTTTTTTTGTTATTATTGTATGTGCTATGGTGAGTTTGGGAAATTGGAAGGGAGGGAAAGTTGACATTAGGAAAGCAACCACAAAAGTTGGGGCCTTCCCAAGAGGATGAGAATGAGCATTTCTAGGGTCTAGTGTGTGGGATCATTATGTCAATCTGTACCTCCACTCCAGGTTTGGGGGACCAAAAAACATGGTGTCCCAAGGCTGGAGCACGATGATTTTGGGCCACTATGTCGTTGTTGTAGGTCACCCATATGGCAAATACAATACTTAAAATTGTGCATGTGGGTGGGCCCAATAATCTTCATTTCCTCTTTTTACCTATTAGTCTTGGAGAAGATTTTTAAAAAAGGAGTTCCCAAAGGAAGAAGAAGAGTAGTGGGCTAGCGTGCAACTGGAGCTCACTCATTAATCACCAACGCCTTGTTCATTGAGAGCAATTAATCCACCAACATTACCAAAAAAACAAATTTGTTGTGTTTTGGGTTGTCAAAAAGAATGGGTGTTTTAGTGTTGGTGGGTCAATATCAATAGAGCAACAGGCTTCAAATCAGATGATTGGCAAGCTTCATGGGGGAGGGATGGAAAGGAGTGATGGGGTGGGGTTGTACTGAACTACATTAATAAGGCGTTGCATGTCTCCCCCAAAGGCCTTTGGGGGAGACATATATAAGTGGAGCTGACATCCTCTAATAATGGTCTGGGCTCTGATCTTATCAGCAGTTTAGTTTGCATAGTACCTACTGCTCAGTGCTTGCCTACGTTGTTGGTATGGTGCCTATTAGAGAAACCATCTCATGCACACACTGAAGTGGGAAATTTGGAAGGGAAGGCAAGCTGACAATGTTTTGGGAAAGTCCCTTCTCACCTTGCAAAAGTAACTTCTGAGACCTGAGTGGGTTTGGTTTGGTCCAAAGAAGGGAGAGATATCATCATAGATCATACCTAGATCTAGCTCAGGTATGTTGAAAACCTATCTATATATATTTTGGACCTGTTGGCTGCTACATCATGTAGCCAATAGGGAAGCATTCCATCCCTTCTTCTTCCCCTCTCCCCTGCTGCACCTTGGATCCATGTGACAGAGGGTTGATATTTATAGCATGGAGAGTGGAGACTCCTCTACCAATATCAGAGTCTGTGCCATTGTCAGCACTTCACTAAAGTTGGCAAACTGATGCTGGCCCTGGAACACAACTCATTATATAGTACTTATTGCAGCTCTTGTCCTTTCTATATAAGAGCATGTTACTTAGTTGAAGGCTCAAGCCCTTATTAAGATCAGGAATCAGGATGCAGACAACTCACTCAAGTTTGAACTAGGAAAACCACACACACTATTGGGTGTTCACTTATTGCTGGCAACCTTGACCACAAAGAATTTGCTCATGAAGACCATTAACCAGGGGCCCGGGTGAACCAGCATCCACCTCGGTATCTTTACCTTTTTTAGTGAGGCCTCTTCGTGGTCATATTAAGCCCAAAAAATGTTAGATTTGAACTCAGAGACCCTGATTTACTTACTCTCAGCAAGGGATATTTGTAATATTTAGAAATAATTTAAATGGATTTTGGGATTTTTACCATGGGACCAACGTGGTTGCTGGTTCACCCAAGGCATTAACCAGGATGGTTTCATTTAACCCATTTTTAAACCTAGAGGGCCACATTCCTAGCTTATAAAAGTGAATTACATCATAGATTGGAATATGCTAACCAAAGGAAACAATCTAATCAAGTAGTACTACATATGTTGACCTGGTTGCACATTGGACATGTACAATTTGGGGTCCCCTTTGTATGCACTTGAAAGTGGGGTCCTACATTGTCTTTCAATGGTCACCTTGATCTTGAGATTACCCTAATTCTTCAAGTGAGCAAATCTTTAACCATTACAAGAAACCAAACATCCTATATATTCTATTGCTATGAGACTTACAAATAGACAATTCATGAAAAGTTGAACCCTCTTAGCCACGCAAATTGTAAGTAAGAGCAACTCCACTAATAAACAATATCTGGGCTTCCAATAGCATTTTGCACATCTAAAATGGCTTACTACTATTTCCCAAGTTCCACCTATAAATATGAAAATTGGGATAGTTAAAGGTGGGAGGCTACTTAAATTAAACCACCTAAACCAATCATTCAATTTAACCAATAGTATAAATCAATATTAGTATATGTGCAGTGCCATTTGCAAGATCTTAAAAGCAGTGGATCATGTGCACATATGCTGGCTCAAAGCCAACTTATTATATCAAACTGGCATGAACTTTGATTTTACTTCATCCCAAAAAAGTGTGCATGGAGCTGATGGAGATGCTCTAAACCTCCTTAATTTGCTAATGGTTGCGAAAATGATGTCTAGGAAACAGTAATGAACATATTAACTACATTGATACTAGGCTTACAAAAGCTTCTTCCATGCACAGACATTGTCATAGCAAACAAAGGGTGCACCATTTACTCCCATTCACTCCAATTACATTTGCCCCCATTAACCAACATGCAATTATAAGAAAATCAGTAAAAATTATGCATTCTAGCCAGTCACATCTCAATAACATGATTTGTAACCTTCACTTTACAATTCCACACAAGAAGTAAATATGACCATAACAAAGCTGACTATGATGGATGACATCAATTGACTCCATGATAGTTTGCATAATATTTATAAAGTATGTATAAATATTCATCTGCTTATAAAATAATGCATATAGTTGTTTTATGTGAGTTGAAATTCACTCAAGGATGAAATTTTGTTTGTGATTGTCAAATAATTGTCCATTAATGAACAAGGATAATCCATCACCATCCATTTTCATTCATAATAAAATGACGTTCTTTACATAATGGCTTTATGAAAGGTAACAAAAACTTCAATGAGCTTTGCCCCCCATGCCTCTAAATTTTGTGCACATGATCAGCTTGATCTATGTTAATATGAGGTATGGTTTAACATTTTCATAAAGACCTCACTTTTGTTTTTTGTTTTTTTGGGACATCACATTATAGGACCAAAAAAATTGTCCATTTTCATGTGGGCCTTATGAAAATTGTAAAGCTTGCTTCCCGTTTTGTCACTGCTACACCACACCATAGTTGTGATCTTTACACATGGTAAAACCCTTGGCGACGGACTTTATTCAAATATGGGTTCACTCTCAGCTCAATTTCACATGCACCATTACCCTAGTAAAGCCCAGGGCCTCAAAGCTTTACTGAACGCTTTTGGACCATCTTTGTTTAGCAAATTTCATGATTACATTCTTGCATAATATTTTCTCTTATTCATGTTGCATCTTCATGTTTTGCCTTCTCTTGAGTTATATTCTTGTTCCACATTTGTGTTAAAATTGAATATTTCATGCTTTAGTTTGCCAAAAATTATTATTTTTATATTCTATACCAGGAAAATTTAATGTAAAAGCATATGTGATCATTCTAAACCCAAGTCTAAGATTAATGAAACCACAGTTATGCCAATCTAAAAAGGGTCTCTCGACTATAACCATATTGACAAAACCAACACCATTCAAATCTTGTGCCAGTTAGTGTAGTCATAATAGTTGAGGATACAGCTTGAACATGTTGCATGGAATTGTAATTTACATGTGCATGTACAAATATTTACCTAATAGAGGCTTACCTACTTGAATATCTGCATAATGGATACCTTGACCTTTAGGTGGCTGACATTGGTTAGGTGCAAATATCTAGGGCATAATTATCACTTCACCTAGTGGCAAATGTGTCAACATCTCCAATAATGCTAAACTGGGTCATGCTTACATGATATAAATTATAATAGTCCGAGACCTTTTGAAAAAGCAAAGGTTTTCACAATGTAAATGATTATGTTTGTAGAGGAAAAAATGGGTTGAATCCTTTATAATATGTTCTCAAATGAAGTTTGGTTGTTGGCTACATCTAGGGTTCCTTTTCTGAGACCTATGACAATACACTGAACCATGAATTGAAGTTAACAACCAATCTCTTGATTGCGGTGTAAGTTGATTAGAATTATTTCCTTACTAAAGGTCCAAAGTCCTAACCAAATCCCATTGGACAATGTAACGCAGGATGCCCCGAACCAACCAAGATATCATATCATGTGATATTCCCTACCATTGTCTAAGCATTCATGATTTTGTTAATCCTTCATGTCAACTAAGGTTTAGTTGCACCAAAATTTTGGTTTAAATTTAATGATTAGTTTTTAATGGTAGTTTTTAACACCATCAGTTGGGAACCCAATTTTTTTAATGGGAACTAAAATTATGAACTAAATTTTAACCCATAAAAAATCACTAACATCCAACACTTTAAAAGTGATTGCATATGGAATGCAACAATTACATAAATGAACAACATTTCTCCAGTATGCAGAACATTTTAGTCAAAGTAGATGATCGTCCACCCACATATTGTTGTACTTTAAAGCAAATGCACACTTCAACTTTAAAAACACAAAGAGTTCGATGCTCAAGTTCTTAATCTTGAAGCTTTACTATGCAAGAGTGTCTCAAGATCTATTTATATCCCTTTCTCTTTTCCAATTTGTTTATTCATCTCCACTTTCTTGCTTCAAAAGATGTTCACCACTACATGATTGGAGTCACGATCCATGAACAAATTTGTAGATTCAACAAGAGCCTAAAATGGGTTTAGCATGTTATAGCCAAAGAGGAGCCCACCCAATCAGGACTAAGACACCTAGCTGGCTATCTCTTTGCTGCAAACAGAAAGAAACCCTAACTTGTTGGGTTTCACCCTAATCTTGAACTAAAAAGGAACACTTCCAGCTCTAATTGGGTTTCACAACACTCTGATGCTCAGTGGCCCACTGAATTAAAAACTATGTCCAACAACTGAGTGGCACATTCTCATCCCTAACTTTCTACCCCAATCTGATGCTCACTGAAATTTCAGCTATGTTCAACAATTGAATGGCACTTTCTTCCATATAGGCTGCAGTGCTCACTGCTAGCTTGTCAGTCATCCCAAGAGAATTCATGATCTAGAAGGTAAAACCCCTGTAAGAATGTAATGATGATGGTGTTAGTACTGGACTTCTGTCTACTGGCTGACCTCCAGTGAGTGGACTCTGCATCATCCAGAGGTCTCCTGATCTCCTCATCTGAAAATACATCTGTGACATGGTTTCAACTTTTGAACACTGATGCACACACAATCACATGTTCAAGTGAGAGTTCAACAAACCACCTGCATTTGATTGAAGTTTCTGGCAATATAATAAAGCATGATTCACACCTCTTGTACTTGTGGAAACAATCAGTACATGATTGGTGTGCTTCCCAAAGCTCTGAACCCAAATAAAGCAATCACCAGACTCTCCAGAAGCTGGTTGATTGATTGAAGTGGGCTTTAGCTTAGTCATGTTGTGCACAAAGCACACTGTTTTTTTCAACAATTTTTTAATGTAGCTAAGGTGGTGATCATCCATAAAAGGGTTTAGCCAAATTTGGCTATGAATTAATTATTAAAGTAGAAAAGTAATGATATATATTTAGCTACTGATTTGCGGTGAAAAAAAAATTTAGAGACTTTCAACAACTGACAAGATTTCACCCATATAAAAGAGAATGATTCTGCAAGATGTTTTCAGGGACTAAAATTTGGTGTGTTCAATTGTCGTTTGCTAGGAACTATTTCACATAAAACTAGTTCAGAACTTTTTCACAGTGCTTCAGCTGTCAATGTGGATGGTTTGGTGGGGGGCCGGGGGTGGGGGGGGGGAGGAAGCTTTTCTCAATGTTCAGTCTTCTCAATTGTTCAACAAAATCCACTTTTGGATTCAGATTCTTGAATAGAGAAACATTTATACTGAATACTAGTAACTGTATTTCTGGGTGTTGCAAGAATGCAACCCAAAAAGTACCCATTCCCAATAACAACAAAATACCATCTCTAAATGGCTAGTGTAGGAGGGAACGCATTCTTATGCCTACTCCTTCCAAGTGCAAGGGATTGCTCCCATTAATTACAAATAGGCATAAGATCCCTCTTCTCTTTTGGAATGGATATTGATGGGTATATAACATGCCTGCTGAATGTACTAAGGAATTTCTTTGAGTGCTTTATGATCATGGGAAGATGTACAAGATCAATATGATTATGGTATCATACATGTGCTAGGTGATGCTGGTTTCAAATCTCTTTTTCCCCTAGTGCCTGAAACCTTTTGGAGGCTTTTCAACAGTACAACTGGTTAGATTGTGAAAATTCCTTGAATGTACCTTACCCTAAGGTCAGTTTCGCCATGAAATAATCCTCAAAATAGTGAAATGAAAATTTATGAAAATATGAAGTTGTCATGTTGAAATTCATCATAATGATCATAGGTTACATTCTGAATAATTTCACTATTCATATCACAATATTATAGTAAATTATGGAAACTATACAATTTCAAAATTTAATAACAAATTCATTTGTTGAAAAAATAGAATCATTTTGTCAACGTGGAAACTGACCCTAGGCTACGGTACTCAAAGATGTATCAGGTAGGTATATCCACCAATCAAGGGTGGATTAACAATAATAGGTACATGCTTGCCAACTGAATATATGGGCGGTTCTTTCCCATGGATCTGCTGGATGTGACTATGGTAGATATCTGTCTGCTGAAAGAACTAACAACCATTCTTGGAAAGAACAGGCTCCCTCAAGTATTCAGCTCTGCCTCAGAACCCACAGCTCTCAGATTAGGGTTTAGGCTAGGGTTGGAGTTTAAGGTTAGGTTTTACAAGTGATTAATAATTATTGTATTCTTCATCTTATGTATATATAAATTATGAGATTAAAATTCTAAATTTAAATCAAAAGAAACAATTTCACATATTCAATAATTATGATATTGGGGAGATTTATTTGATAAATATTTATTGGTAGAAAATTAGAGATTTTAAAGACCTTGCAGCTTCTTTGATTCCTTTTTTTTAAAAGCAAAGAACCGGCCTGAACTGATCTTTAAGAAAAGTGATATCTACCTCCACACTTATCCCAACTTGGTGGTCATGGGATACTCTCACTTCTTGAGTGGGTATAGATTGCGGGGTTGCCACGAGAGAAGTCCTGGTAAATCCTTCCCTAGCAAATTTTTTTTTCACTCTTACCTCTTTTTACTTTTTTGCATTTCTGGTTCAAATTTACCTTGTGACCAGTGCTCTCTACATTGTCCTCAACATGTGCTGGCACACTACTTGGCATGGTCCCTGACAGCCAGGGTGAACAAGCACCTACATTGCTACCTTCACCTTCTTGAGCAAGACCTCTTAGAGCTAATGATTATTTGAGGAACTGTTAAACTTGCACTTGGAGAGCCTGATTTAGGGCAATTTTAGAGGAGGGTCCACGGTCCAGGGACTAATGAATTCAAGCAACTTTATTGGTGGAAAGCTTTAAATTGGTCCCAAGGCCTCTAGATGAGGGTTCAAGACCAAAAAGTGGCAAATTGAGGCTAAACCTACATGGCACCTGCTTCAGAGGGAAAATCAATTGGTTCAGACCAAAAAACAGCGCTAAAAGGAGAGCTCCTAATTTGGAGAACCAAGAATCAGGCTAGGGACCAAGGTATAGTCCAACTCAAGGATTCAATTTGCTTCAAATCAGTCCAAATTGGTTCCTAGGAAATTGGACCCTGGACCCTGGTCTAAAGTGGGCATTACTCTAGCCATGGGATTTTTAGGGTTTTTATCATGGTGCCAGTGTAGGTGCTTGTTCACCCAAGGCGACCCTGATGTGGTGGCATGTTTCTCAGCATGATCCTGTACATGTCAGCATGCTGGATAGTGCTTTTGCCCCGCTCCTAAAATGGCGGGCATTGGCATATGTGTGTGTGTGTGTGTGTGTTTGTTTTTTGGGCACCAATGTTGCGAGCACTTTGCCCAAACTTCTTGTCAAGCTGCCTGACACTTTTCAGCCTTGCCAGGCATTTCCCAACAATGCTTGGTGCTCCGTGATGTTGCCCAACACTCCCAATGTTTCTTGGCACTCACCCTAATTCCCTCAAAGCTTTTGGCATGCTGCCTGGTGCTTACAGGGCTCTCATAGTCTGAGCCACACTGGGATGTCCCAAAACCATAACTTACCATTCTGAGTCTAAATTTTTAGGGGGATGCTCCAATCAGGAGGTCCTTGGACACCTGGGCTAGTAAGCCTAGTAGATGGTAGATGGGGAGGTCATTTAGTGGGTTAAGTTAATGAGGAGACAATATTGAAATCTGGGAGTATGTAGTGAACTGAATGTATAGCTTGAAAATGAAGCATCTCCCTTGTGAGCAGTGGAGACCCACTTTTGACTCAGTTCTAAAAACAACATTCACTAATACAATAGCCGAAGGTCAGTTTCCGCATTGACAAAATGAATAATTTTTTTTTTTCAAAAACTGAATTCGTTTTTTAATTTTGGAGTTATATATTTTTCCATTATCTACTATAATATTGTGATATGAGTAGTGAAATTATTCAGAATGTAACCTATGATAATTATTATGATTTTTAACATGTCAACTTCATATTTTAACAAAATTTCTTTTCACTATTTTGAGGATTATTTAATGACGAAACTGACTTTAGGGTAAGGTATTTGGAACAGATTACAAAGTTATAGGCATATGCCATACAGGCAGGGGAGCAAAATATGCCTTTCTTCTATGCTTGAAATTTGTTGCTACAATCTTTGCCTCCTTCTGGGCCTGCAAATGGAATACTAACTTGTCTTCAGACGGTTTTTCATGGTCCAACCCCATTCATAATCTTCCTGATTTCCAGTGAAACTGTGAACAAAACAGCTGCTGCAGCTAAGTTGACTTGACATTAATGGAACCTCCTTTCCAAGATGGCAAGCTTAATGTCGCCCTCCTCCCTCTGGTTCTTCCCCCAATTGCACCCTTCAGTTCTAACCTGTGTTATCACAGGCCTCGGGTGAACCAGCACCCCTAATTGCAAATAGATGGGATTTTTCATTAGCTCCCAAAACTCCACAAATAACTTAAATTGCTCATTGGTACCATGGTAAAAATCTCAAAATCCATTTAAATTATTTTTAAATATTACAAATTTCCCTCCCCTAAACAAAATCAGGGTCTCTGAGTTCAAATCTAACAGTTTTTGGGCTTAATATGGTCACTAAGAGGCCTCACTCAAAAAGGTGAAGATACCAATGTTGGGCATGTATATGGTTTTAAAAATACATGTCAGGTAAATGTAATTAGGAAATTTATTTACACTTTGTGTTCGTGTAAATGTAAAACTTTCAATCCACATCAGTGTAAGTGTAAATATCTAGCCTGTAACGTGTAAAATCGTGTAAATTGATTCTGAATCATGTAAACCTGGACAAGTGTAAGTGTATTTAATGATTTACACTTGCTCGTCATGTAAATCTGTGTTAAACCATGTAAAGTAATATAAATGTCTGGTTTTTTTTGGAACAAGTAAAATTATGTTAAAAAATTGCTTGCATAGGAAAAAGAAGAAGAAGTGCCATGCCAGAAAAAACTCAATAGTGTGTGGTGTGTGCAAATGAATGTCCAAAATCCAAAAGTAAAGTTCTCCCAATCGTCTTGGCACTCCTCTATGTGGCACCCAATTGCTCAATTGCTCCAAATAATTCAGAAGCAAGAACATCTAAAAGTCTCTCTTCTAGCTCCTCAAACCTTTCCACATCTTCTAATCCCACACATGGGTCGTACAGTCAATTTTTAATGAGCAAAATTAGCAAATCTAGGTTGTTTGCACCAAGGTGACATCAACAAAGGCCCATGAAGATCCCTAGAATTAAAAACACATATTGAGTCTCTGTGTATCTGAACTACCAAGTATGCCCGACATTGCTCTTACAAGAAAGGTCACTCTTGGGAATTGCCCCTCATGCTCTGCCCATTGCTGAAGAGGTGGTTTGGCTTCCTTGAAGGCCACATCAAGGGTCCAAAAACAATTAAATTCACATGTAGTGTATGGAAAAAATGTTAGTGGTCTACATTCTACATGCAGAATAACAAAGAAATGAAATCACATGTCACATAAACACACGGAAGAAACAAGAAACTTACTTGTTCAAAGCTCCTCCCTATCTTTAATGCCCCAACTCCAAATACAATGTTGGTGCTGTGCACAATCTCTTGTAAACATTTGAAGTAACCAGCCATCCTTGCATTTTCTAATACAACTCTTGTAAGGTTGGAAGGAAAAAGTGTGCATCACATGTATAAGCAATATCAATTGCCGCTGCATGACCAACATAATCTCCTACCAAGCTAAAATGCTTGACACAAGGATCTAGCATGAAAAGCAACATATTGTGTGCCTTGGATGCATTATGGCAACTCATGAAACCCAAAAAAAGGTACAAGACACATGTCACTTGCAATTGCATGTTAGCCTCAAATTGTTTCACATTCATTTGGATGTCCAAATATGTGACAAGATCAACTTTGGCCTACATGTCCAATTTCTCCTTCTCCAATCTCACATACAATTTGATTGTGCTAGCAAGTGCATAAAAAAACAACCAATATCCACAACATTGGTTTACCACAAAAGCTACTATAATTGGAACAAGGGCTTCACAAATTGTTTCTATAATCACCCATGTCATTTTACAAGGAATCTTGTTGGCCAATGCTTTAATTTGACAATTATAGCACATAACAATTGATTTTTGATAAATCAAACATTGTTGAAACATTCGTACCTTTGATGCAAAATGAATCTTCACAAGTCTTGTTAGCTTTCATTCATGTGAGCCACAATCCAAGCATACATACTTCCATTTTTTGGAGCTTTTCCTTAAAATGCACAATGAACAACTCGAAACCATGTGTTACTTTGAAAATGAAAAACTTCTAAAAATTGAACAAATCTCAACACAAGATCAACTTTATCAATTTCTTTATTCATAATAAAAAAAATTCAAATACATGATTGAGTTTATGATTAGTATTTCAGTCAAAAATGATAAAACTAATTAATAGCCCTAAAGTCATTACGAGCAATTTGTTTAGGACAATAGTCATTTAGTACATGATGTCGCACACTTCATTCTGTAGCCATAAAGGACATATGTGAAATCATTAATGTTAACTTAATCATTGTGTAGTTGTTTTTTACTATTACAAATTGAACCCAAAAAATTTGGGTAAAATGAAAATTTTAGATTATAATATTAATTATCATAGATTTATTGTTTATAATATAAATAATAAAATATGTATTTTAATTTCAATCTTTTCCATCTTATCAATTGTTGACACATGTCACCACTTAGTTTAAATGGCTAAACATGCCATCTACATTTAATCAATATTCCATTGTTGACCATAATGAATGTCATTTGTGAAGTTTGATCCTTGGACCACAAAGGGGCCCCAAGGATGAAGTTCAATTCCTTTATCATCAAGCCACCACACTTGTTGTGTAAATAATTTAATGTTTATTTTATTTACACCATATTTCATTTAAAGATAACACAAATCTTCAATTTTGATAATTCATATCTTATTCATAAAATGATTCTATCAAAAGACAATTTAACTATGAATCTAAACATAAATCATTCTACCTAAGTTGGTGGAAAAAGAGAAATTGTCAAATAGTTTTTACCAACATTGGCAAAATGTTTTTGGTAATTATAAGCTTTGATTTATGAACCTCAAAAAAGGGTTGTGATATTTTCCCATTTGTAATTTTTTTTGGTAACCTAATTACAAACCAAAGCTATTACCATTAGACTTTTTGAAACTACAAAAATAATGTCTTGTAATATGTAGCCAAAATTTTTGTTTATTTGTTGGAACAACATGATTTGAAGAAGAAAATCACGGCCTAATATGTGAACGATGAAGGATATAACCTAAACACTATGATTGTTACATTATTAAAGTTGTAAATTGTGAAATATTAGGTTTGGAGGAAAAAAATTATAATAGTTGTTTCAACCATGCATTTTTTTAGGCATGTAAATATGCAACAATGGACGAAAGAGTTTGTAAATGTTCGAAATATGTATCTATCAAGTTTACATAAAAGGAACTGAAAAAATTTATAACCCAGCCTGAGCAATTTGGAAAACTTGGTAAACAAGAGTTGAGTATATGCTTGATTTCAAAAAAACTTAATACCCCAAATGAAAACTTTCAATTTTCAAAGTTCAAAAAAACTTTGTATTTTCACTTTGGTTTCGTTTTTTTGTAAGAAATAATATTATTTAAAATATTCATTTGCTTTTGCAAATTTATTAACAAAATTGTCATGTTTCAAGGAACTTGGTAGTTTTGGGAGGTTATTGTTTTGTGTTATAGCAAATGGAATGTTTTGAGGATGACTATTCAAGTGCCACTTGTTTTTGGCATGGCACATTTTTCGAATTATTGTTAATTTTTTTCTTTTATTGTATTTAATATGTTTTGAACCCATATTGGGGATGTCATTTGTTGTCAAGGAATGCATTACATTTTTCAATATACATAAGTTTGAAATTGAATGGAAAAATTACAATTTCAGCTTCCTTTCCAAATTTAATTACAAAGGATTCCATTATTTCTTTAAAATTTATTTGTTTCATTTGTTTGGCTTCTAACATTTAAAAAAAAAAATTTTGTGGTGATTTGGATTTTTTTTTCCTTTTTGAAAATCAAGAAA
>Ga0209208_10006966_pt1 | contig 15496 bp, 10 predicted proteins | sample S1TSphfallax_3_FD_187694 | JGI IMG/M metagenome (GOLD analysis project Ga0209208, IMG submission 187694) | Host-associated microbial communities from peat moss isolated from Minnesota, USA - S1T2_Fd - Sphagnum fallax MG (SPAdes) (version 2) | ecosystem: Host-associated > Plants > Peat moss >...
TTTTAACAACCTTTGTTTTGACGTCCTTAATTTTGTTTTTGCATTACAATAACCGCCATTTTTATTTGATTTTCTCTCTCTCTCTCTCTCTCTCTCTCTCTCTCTCTCTCTTCTTTTTCTTTCTTTATTTTTGGTTTTGTTTTGGTTTTGGGGGTGATTTCTCATTAAGCTTTCCCAACAACAAACTAAAAATGTGGATGTTGAGGGAAAAAGCTCAGAGAAGAGATTAGAGAATTGATGGACTTATTTTAGACTTTAAACCACGTTATAATTTTAAAATTATATTAATTTTTTTCCCATCTGCTTTATTCTATTTTTACAACCTCTTTTGTTTCTTCGTTTTTTTGTTGATTTGTTGTCAGGTTTATTGCTAATTTGTTGCTGTTGCTGTTGGTGTTTGTTTTATTGTTGGTTTTATTGTTAATTTTGTTGTTGTTGGTGGAGTTGTTGTTTGTTTTTTCTTGGTTTGTTTTGCGTGTCGATGTTGTTTTGCTGTGGTTGGTTTTTCCTGTGATGTTTTTGTTTGTGTGCGCTTGTGTGTGCGCGTGTGTTTTTGTGATGATTTTGTTTGTGTGCGTGTGTTTTTGGTCTCTGGTGGTGGTTTTTGTCTCTTGATTGTGGAGAAAATGGATTTGTTGGCAGAGAGATACGCTCGAGAGAAAGAGAGCTGAGGGTCGAGAAAATGAAGGTAACTAGGATCTTCTTCTTTTTGTGTAGCGTGTTTGCATTGACTTGAATTGGAGATCTCTAGTAGCTACACACTTGTCTCTGATGAGAGAGAGAGAGAGAGAGAGAGAGAGAGAGAGATGTTGTGATGATGCGTTGTGAGATGAGAGATCGATTTTTGGCATCGCCTTGTGTAAAGCGCGGAATTCGTGGTCGCGAAACTGGCGGCTGGAGTGGCGGAGAAGACGAGCAGGAGGAGAAGGAGTAATTGTTGTGCGATCAAAGAAGAAGAAGAAGAAGAAGAAGAAGAAATGATTTCAGAAAACCCACCTCCTACCCTGGGCGTTTTGAGATAAATCTTCTCATACAATGTTCTCAGTTTTGTGAAGATCACGGCTTTCTTCCTGAACAACCAGCGAATTGGCCGCGCAAGAACAAGAATTACAACCCCCCTTGTTGACTCACGCTCAGAAATGCATCTATCTAGACCTAGCTATCTATCTATCTAGAGAAACATAGAGCGAGAATTCTCGAGCTGAAATCTAAGTCCAGGGACGGATGCTGTTCTCGGCGAGTGTTATTGAAAACCGCAGAGATTGTAGAACTGTAGCAGGACTACTACTACTACTGTAGCAGGCAGGCTGGCAGGGAGGGACAGACGAAGAGCACAGGCCATGAATGAACGAGAGAGAGGCTCTAGAGCAGACGTCATGAGAAGCTCGGCGAAGGCCGTGAGTGAACGAGAGAGAGGCTCTAGAGCCGACGTGACGAAGAGCTTAGCAAAGGCCGTGAGTAAACGAGAGAGAAGCTCTAGAGCGGACGTGACGAGGAGCTTAGCAAAGGCCGTGAGTGAATGAGAGAGAGGCTCAAGAGCGGACGTGACGAGGAGCTTAGCAAAGGCAGTGAGTGAGTGAGAGAGAGGCTCTAGAGCGGACGTGACGAGGAGCTTAGCGAAGGCCATGATAGAATGAGAGAGAGAGGCTGTAGAGCGGACATCACGAGGAGCTTTCGGGGTGTGTGTGTTTGGTTTTTTTGGGTTTTTTTTTGGGTGGCTTTTACGTGGCTTTCCCAAAGATCAATTATCGGGAGACCATGAAGTACGCCGCATTCTGCTCCAAGGTAAGGGCTATTACCTCCAGCTCAAGGTAATAGGTGGAGGGTCCGTCCGTAAGTCCGGCCGTTACGCACGCCGCATTCAGCTCCACGGTTTGGCGTCCTCTAAGCAAGCAAGCAAGAAGACGGACGGACCGTGCAGTAGCAGCAGCAGCAACAGAGTAATTCGGATGATAACTTACTTAGAGAGATCATGCGAGGAGTCAGTCGTAGCCAAAATGGGACCCGCCCGTGTATGAACCACCACCACCAGCGCCGCGCATGGACTCACGACAGATGGTGCGCGTGGCAATGACATGGCGGACCAGCTGGCGCCCAATCAGTGGAAGCAAAGCCCACCACAAAACCCTCAAAGTGGGTCGCACTCTTGTGCAAGAGAGAAACTATATGAGCAATTGCGAACCGCTATTCTGACTTGTGCCTTTCACTCGCAGTTGTCAACCAACCAACATAATCTTCCCCAACGGCATCCAACTGTTTTCTGCATGCTCATCAGCCCCCGCTCCCTCGCACCCTCCCAGCTGCTGCTGCTGCTCTGCTCTGCTCTGCTCTGCTCTTTTGCTGCTTCTCATGCTCCTCAACTGCACCACCCACCACCACCACCTTTAAACACCCACCACTTCTTGTTTAGAGTCTGAGATCTCCTCCAAGTCAGTCGCCTTCTCAAGGGCTTCTTGAGGTCTCTCCTCTTCATCAATCACCCATTCATTCATCTTTGATGTTTGTGAGTGCATGATCATCATCAAAGGTGGTGCAAGAGAGAGAATATATGAGCAGTAGCAGCACAAGGCTATTAATCAGCTTTTGTGAAAGACAAATTTTGTTCAAGAGCCCAAGCAGCAGCAGCAGCTGAGGAGGGAGGAGGGCCAGCCAGTCAGCCAGCCAGCCCCAGGTGGTGGTTGTTGTTGTTACAAGTTGCAACTGAAACCCACATTGTGACCCGGGCCCAGTGCACCGCGAGCTTCTTGTGCTTGTGCTTGACACTTGGAGGTGACAATGCTGACTTTGGAGTGTGGAATTGCTGGTGGAATTGGGGCTGGGGGAGCAGAGTTGGGGGTAATGAATGGAGGACTTAAACTTCTGCAGCGGCAAGGTGGCTTGCATGCTGCTGCAGGTGGTGCAAGGAGAGTGAAGAGCAGCAGCAGCTTGTGGGCTACTGCACGACCATTGAAATCTGTGGTTGATCTCAATTGTAAGAGATGTGAGTCAAACAATCGTCGTGGTGCTGCACAAAACATCAAGTCCAGCAGGCATCATCACAACTTGCATGGTGCATTGAACAGTTCCAGAGGCAATGATGTATTCACTGCAGATTCTTGCGTGCATGGATCCTCCTCTTCTCAAGTGCAGCCTCTGAGTGCCATAATCACACCAGTGATTAGGGAGGTGGAGTCTGGGCTTCCAGAGCTTGCACTCTCTGCACCACCATCACCACCACCAGCTCCTGAGCGGCGCAACTTGAATATGTTTCAGCAAATTGCAGCATCAGTGTTGGATATGTTGGAAAAATCAGTGGTTACTGGCTTGGAGAGCAAGTTTCCATTGCCAGCAACTGCAGACCCATCTGTGCAACTGGAAGGAAATTATGCACCAGTGGAGGAGAGAAGCGTGATGCATGAGCTTGAGGTGACAGGAAAGCTGCCAAACTTCCTAGAGGGCATCTATGTGCGCAATGGTGCCAATCCCCAGTTTGAGCCTGCTGGTGGCCACCATCTGTTTGATGGTGATGGTATGCTGCATGCTGTGCAATTCAAGCAGGGCATTGTCAGCTATGCATGCAGGTTCACTCAAACGCAGCGCTTCATCCAGGAGCAAAAGGCTGGCTGCGCCATCTTCCCCAAAGCAATTGGCGAGCTTCATGGTCATGGTGGAGTAGCACGGTTGCTTCTGTATGCAGCACGCTCCATTTGTGGGCTTGTGGATGGGACACAAGGGATGGGTGTTGCCAACGCAGGCCTGGTGTTCCACAATGGCCGCTTGCTTGCCATGTCTGAGGATGATTTGCCATACCATGTGAGAGTCTTGGAAGATGGTGACCTGGAGACTGTCGGGCGCTATGACTGCGATGGGCAGCTCTCATCCACCATGATTGCCCATCCAAAGGTTGATCCAGTTTCTGGCGAGCTTTTTGCTCTTAGTTACAACATTATAACAGCTCCATTTCTCAAGTACTTCTACATTTCGTCTGATGGCATCAGAGGGCCAGAAGTTTCCATCACACTCCCAGAGCCAACCATGATGCACGACTTTGCCATCACTGAGAATTTTGTGGTCATTCCTGACCAGCAAATGGTGTTCCGCCTCAAGGAGATGTTCTCTGGTGGTTCCCCAGTTGTTCATAATAGCGAGAAGAGTGCTCGGTTTGGCATTCTGCCCAAGTATGATGAGACTGAAGCTCGGCTGCAATGGATAGATGTTCCAGATTGTTTCTGTTTCCATCTCTGGAATGCTTGGGAGGAAGGGGATGAGGTTGTGGTCATTGGCTCATGCATGACACCTCCTGACAGCATCTTCAATGAGTCTGATGAAGCCCTCAAGAGCACCTTGTCAGAGATTCGTCTCAACAGAAGCACAGGAGTTTCTACCAGACGGGAGCTTGCTAGCTTGAACTTGGAAGCAGGCCAGATGAACCGCAACTTCCTGGGGCGCAAGAGCAGGTACTTGTACCTTGCAATTGCTGAGCCATGGCCCAAAGTGTCAGGCTTTGCAAAGGTGGATTTAGTCACTGGGGAGGTGAAGAAGTACATTTATGGACCCAACTGCTATGGAGGTGAGCCTACTTTTGTGCCTCGTTCATCTGACCCATTGGCGGCAGAGGATGATGGCTGTATACTTGCATTCATGCACAATGAAAGCACAGGTCAATCTGAGCTTCTGGTGGTGGATGCAGCCTCTCCCTCATTACAGTTGGAAGCGTCTGTGAAGCTGCCCTCCAGAGTACCTTATGGCTTCCATGGTACGTATGTGACTGCAAAAGAATTGTCCAAACAGAAATTGTAGTAGCACATCCTACACATCAACACTAAAGATTCATATGAAAATGGGATGCATCACACTTGTTTTGGTGCAACACCAAGGGAAGGCTGATTGCACCACCCCCACCCCATACCACCAAATCATTAGATAGTTGCAACCTTTAGAATTGTAAAAAAGAAAGTCCTTTTTTATCTTCGAAGTTGGAGCCATTTTCTTCCCCAACTTTCCCAAGGTGAGCTAAACCCCAGGTCACCAACTTTTTTTCAGACTTGGGTTTTTTTGAAACCAAAGCTCTGATATGAATTCCTCACTTGTGATGATCATGTCGTGTTTTTCCTCATACATGCCAAAGTGAAAACTGGCCTGTATGAGCTTGGCTTGTTTATACAAGCTCATTACACACGCACACAGATTAGTTGCAAGTTGTATACACCAATGTGGGTGCCCTTAGTGAGGCACCATCCTTTTTTTAGCTAGCTCATCATAGATCAGGTTTTTTCTGGTGTGATTGCAAAGGACAATGCCTCTTGCATTCCATTGGGTGGGTCATGGATTTGACTCTATTTTACCTGATTAGATTAGTGCCAATTATTTATTAGTGTCAAGTGTAATGCAGCAGCTCCACATTCACTGCTCTGTTTTTTGGGCTGGCATAGCCGCCCTATTTTTCTTGTACACTCTTTTTTTAATCCAGCGATGGATTATCACTAATGTTTTTTCACCTCTCAGACATATTGTTCTGATTGGTTCAACAACCTCAAAACTTGCCTGCAACTCTAAGGATTGATGCTCTTGATATGAGATGCTGTTTTTCAACATACCATTATGTGAACATTCTTTTTGGTGCATGGGAGTTATAACTTATGACATTGTATTATCCTTCCCTGTGTATTTGAGTTTCAACAGAATACATTTTGAGCTCTTTTTTGGCTTTCTAGTTTTGTTCTGAAGAAAAGTGCATACCTCAAAGTCATATGTAGTGAGGTTACCTGAAAGTATAACTGTCTACCCTACACCTCATTTTGTTTTTCCACATTTTAGAATTCGTTGAACCAACCAATTGTCATGCGGGGCACACATGCATATAATTGCCAGACTTTGGGGGAAAACAAGTTCTTGTGAGGAAATGTTACATGTTCAGTTGAGTTTCTTTTGTTCATGAGAGATTTGGAGAGAAAATGAATGCAGCCATTTGACAGTTTCAACTACAGAAGCATTTCTCTTTTCAACCCCTTCTGATGCTCAATTTTCAAATTTTCATTCGCAAGGATGTAAGTAGTCAGTTGCTGATATAGCTAATTTACGCACAGAGTAAGCAGTGATTTTTTTCAGACAAATTTTGTAATTTTTGGGAATTTTTTGGAATTTTTTTTTCTTGTGTTAATTTGACTAATTTTGCTAATTTTGGGGAGAAATTCACCAAATATTCGATTATCACTGATTTCAAAAAAAAAAAACCTCTGGTCTTCATCTGGTAATAATAGCCAATTGTAACTATCACAATCCGATTTGGACAGAAAATAATGTGTAAGGGAAGGGCAGGTCCCATCAGAGTTTATGTTGTTTGAGGATATTGGAACTTGGACTAAGGTCCTCATTGTCATGAACTCAAACACCAAAGAGACCTGCAGAAAGTTTCCCACTGCATTACAAGGTCACCTAATGGAGGGGTTATTTTGTTTGTGAAGTGGGTTCTTTCATTCCATGGCGAGATCTTTGGTTCTCTGAACCCACGGGTTCTTTGGTTCTTGAAGTGGATTCTTTCATTCCATGGTGAGATCTCTCATTTTTGGAGCAGGTTCTTTGGTTCTTGAAGGGGGTTCTTCCATTGTTTTGCAGATCTTGGGCACAGAAAGAAGAAACTTTCTGCAGAACCTTTAAATGGGACAACACCCTCAGACAAAGGCGTTACTGGAACTAGGTCAGTGCAAGGCCCTCCTTCCGGTAATGCCCTTGTCCTTGGGCAGTGCCCTTGTCCATGGGCTGTCCCTACACAGAGCCCCCTCTGGACTTGCTCTTCCTCAACAACAGAAAAAACCGATATAGGTACCTTTCAGGTTTGGTGTCTGAAGAATTATTGTTATCTTTAAGAATTCACTTCAGCAGTAAAAATAATAATTTATGAAATTTCGGCAATAAATATAAGCCAACTTCTTCCTTTAGGCAGGTTCTTTGAACTCCAAAGCTTCCACATATTGAGATTTTTTGCAACATTTTTATTTGCTTCTTTTTGCAAAAATGGGGGAGAAATATTGTTCTATGAATGTTAATTATTGGATACCTACTTTGCAATGGTGGACTAGCCTAGCAAGAATTTCGCTCCCTTGTAATATATATATGAAGTCAAACATTGATAACAACTCAACCTCCACATGTCAAATTTTGTTTCATTTTTGTTTTGGGTACTTCATATTAAAAAAACTCAAAAGAACTCTGAATATATAATTCAACGTACATATAATTCAACACGTGTAAATTGAATTAGAATGCCCAAACTTCACAACCATACACTACTTGACACTTGGAAGCTCAGTTGTGGGTGCACTTGTAGGTATTTCTTTTCACACTTTTGTAGGTTTCAATATGCTATGCAGAGACTTATGAAAGCCGATGGAAAAAAAGGTTTAAAGATCCTTGGAACTAGGAGGGCAGCTGAAATTTCTCTTTTGCAACTAGTTTGTTGTGTTTGAGATTTGCGCCCCCCCCTCCCCCCACCCACCCACCACCCCCCTTCAAAACTCAAGTGAACATGGATATTGTTATGTAAGGTGCACTTGACATATGTCCTTCATGTAGGCATATGGAAACATGAAACAAGAGCACCTCGGTGATTGTTACACTAATTAGCTTGTTACCATACAAATGGTGGCAAATATAACAGGCTCTAATATCCAGCCCACTGTCAAAGTCTGACTATAAACCCACACATTGTTGGGTGAGCTCCCCATTATGTCTTCTCTTCGTTCCTGCTGTAATCATGCATTGTTTGTGCTCAGGGTTTTCTTTTTCATTTTCTCCAAGTGAGGTGGATGGCTATCATGTGCTTGTGGCGGGATGCCAAGGTTGCATAATGTAGGCAAACACTAAACAGTAGCAACAATGTAGTACTTAGCCTGATTCGAGCAGCCAGGTGCCTAATGCTTACATTTTTTTATCATTTAATGTTTGGCAATAAAAAATAGTGATATTCTATGTTTCATTGAATTTCATGTTTAGGCAGTGATGATAAAAAGTTGTAACAAATGTAAGGAAAGTCATAAGTCATGTCCATAGGACTTGTCTAATCAATTTTTAATTTGCCATCATATTGAGAATGCAACATTTGACACCAAGCAAGATCGTAAAGTTAACACGTAATCAATAATAAGCTGCATTAGTCATTAGCAGTCAAAAGTTACCTCCATTGGCTATTTATGAGAAGACTTGATTTATTCTTATGTTGGATTCAAAGTTCCACATTTCCCTTCGGCCCTTTCCAAATTTTAGACAAAGCATGCAAGTATTTGTCACAAGAAAATGGCAACCAAGCTAGGGACTATGACATTAATATTTGAGTTACAAATTTCATTAACTACACAATAAATATTTAGTTCCAAAAGTGGCAATGTTAATTGGTGTGTGTTCACAACTATGTGACAAGAATCCAACCATTGTTTTGTGCTTATGTGGCTGCATTTTTCTTCATGCTAAAGCTAATGTTGCCACTTAATGTGGTACAACGTACCATAGGTGGTCACACATTTGTCTTTATGTGAAAGCTTTTTGAACTATTGAATTCAATTCAATGTACAAAATGTGGTGAGAAATTTTGTTCAAAATAGTGACAAATAATTGACATGTTTCCTCAAAAAACCTTGTTGCATCTTACATTGCATGAGATGTTTTGAAATTACAAAATATATTTATGTATTCACCATGACATTCATATACTATAACTAATTCTTATCTGAAGTAATTACAATGATTTTAAAGTAATGTAACAGTAATTTGAGTTTTTTTTTTTTTTACTATAAGAATGTAAAATATATAAAGTATAAATCTATGTTTTAAAAATAATTATTTAGTGTACTTATAAATAATAAATTTATTCATTTATAACTATTCATAAATGTGCTTCATTATGGATAACACTAGTAGAAAAAAGCCTTAAAATTCAATGAAATATTAGTTTTTGATTCCAAAAAAACAATTCAGAATTCAAATATCATTTTTTTAGATGAAATAAGTCTTTGAATTTAAATTAAAAAATTCAGAATTGAAATGTCAATTTTCAGACTCAAAATTGAAATGTCCATTTTTAGACTCAATTCGTAATTTTCTGAATTGAAATATCAATTCTGAGAATTCAAAATAATAATTTGGAATTGCAATTTCAAGTTTCAAATCAATTTTTTTTTTACATTTAAAATTAAAAAATCAAAATTGAAATATTAATGGTTATAATCGAAAATAATAATTTAGAATTCAAATATTAGATTTTAGATCAAATAAGCTTTTTGAATTTAATAAAAACTTAAAAAATTCAAATAATGTTTGAAGGTATTGAAATAGCAAATTTCAGATTCAAATATCAAATTTCAAATTCAACTAATGCTTTAAAGAATTGAGATAGTAGTTTTCGAAATTGATATATAATTTTTAGAATCGATTTTTAAAAAAATTAAATGTAAAAGTTCAGAATTGAAATATTAATTTTCAAATTCAAATAATTAAACAAAGAGTTCCAATAAAAAATTTAGACTTTAGATAACTTTTTTTAAATTCAAATGTTTTTTATTTTATAAATAAAAAGTGAATTCCAATAGCAATTTTCATAATTGAAACATTGATTTTAGTATTTTAATATAATTTTCATAATTTGAATCATAATTTTATATTCAAACATATATATTTTGAATAAAACTAAAAAATATGAATTCATGTTTAAAACTTCAAATTCAAATATTGGTTTTTTGATCATACATACACATAATTCATATACACACAAATATGTATTTATGATATATGTAATATATTGTAAATATAATTTTAATACATAAATAAAAATATACCCTTATGTGAGCATAGAATACCTTTAGGATGTGACTAATTTGGTGATTATTGCGATTAATGGGACATATCAATATATTCATGGATGAAAATAAGCCTAAAAGCCATCCAACTAATAAGATGAAGTGTCCAATAGTTGCATCATAGTTGTAAGAGTGACAAAAATAGTTGAAATTTAATCTTATAGTTGTAAATACTCCCAAATTTAATTGCAAATGACTACAAGTTGCATGTAGTTGGCTGATTTCAATTAGTGATACCTTGTAAATGGCCTTGGCAACATTTGCTTCTTTTTTTTTTTTGTGCCACATATGTGTCATTTCCTCTTGAAATGCAACATGTTATATACAATCAAATGATCGGTAAAAAAAAAATAATTTAAACTTGCAACATCAATATCCAATATTTTGCTTTAAAAAAAAAAGTAGTAACATTACATTAACAAGCATAACAATGGTTGCATTTCTTAGTTTGGTTGTTAATCAAGGTAAATAAGAGGTGGTTTGATTAATGAACATTTGATTTAAGTTCATTTTCAAATGCTTCTAAAACAACACATTGCAACACATACACTAGGTTGGTACATGGAATAAGCACATACTAAAATTCATCCCAATCTTTTAAAGTTGCATACCTTGTAAATGACCAAATGCCAACATTTGCTTTTGATTCCTTGATATGCCACATATTTGCCACTTCTTCTTGAGGTGCAACATTATGAATAAAATCTACAAATAAGTCAAAACGGCCTAATACCAAAAATAATAACATCAATATCTGATATTTTAGCCTACAAAATAAAGTAATATTAGTTAGTACATTAGTGAGTGGATTATCAACTACCTTTGTTGACTTGGTTGTTTATGGCAACAAAGAGGTGGTTGAGTAATGGACATTTGGTTTAAGTTCATTTTCAAATGTTTCAACAACACATTGTGCAACATATACAACATGTTTGTGTATGGTATAAGAACATATTGAAATTCATCCCAATTGTTTTAAGTTGCATACCTTTTGAATGATTGAATGCCAACATTTGCTTCTAATTCTTTGATGTGCCATGTATCCGCCACCTCTTCTTGAGGTGAAACAATATGAATAAAATCTACAAATAGGTGAAAACAATCCATTAACAATAATAACAACATCAATATCCAATACTTTAGCTTACAAAATAAAGTATTAACATTACATTAGCAAGTGTAACAATGGTTACCTTTGCCGATTTGGTTGTTTAAGGCAAGGAAGAGGTGGTTTGACCAGGAACATTTTATTTACATTCTTAGAGTGTTTAACAACACATTGCAACATTTAAATTATGTCAGTGCATGGCATAAGGACAAATTGAAATTCATCACAAATTTTTTAAATTGCGTACATTATAAATGACCAAATGCGAACATTTGCTTTTAATTGATTTTCGTGCCATAGATCTACCACTTCTTCTTGAGGTGGAACATCATGAAGAGAATCTACAAATAGGTGAAAAAAAAATAATAACAACAATAACAACATTCATATCCAATACTATAACTTACAAAATAAAGTAATAACATTACATCAACAAGTGTAGCAATGGTAATGGTTTTGGATGTACCTAGTGATTGGGGTCTTATGGCAAGAAACATGTCATTGCACAACCACCATGCATGCCCAAACCCAAGTTACAATGAACCATTCTTTAGAGTTTAAACGAGTGGAATGGTTAATCTGGCATTTCCATTCCCCCCTTACTGATATTTTTGTTTAATGTTTGACATATTACTATTTTCACATTTTCATTCCACAAATTGATTTACTCTTTCATTTACGATGGTAAGGTGTAGTAAGGGCCATGTTCAATATTGAGTCACTAATACAAAAGTGGGGTGTAGTTTATTAGCCTAAATCACCATGGGATTTTAAAAGTGAAATAAATTCATTGCACTTTAATGATTTCACCATGGTTAAAGTTATTTCATTATAATATCAGTATGTAAACATTGTGTTTCACAATTAGTTGACATAATTCACTATTATAATTTACTATGGTAAATAGGTTTATTTTTATGTTGTTGTTTTAAATACCTTATGTTACTTAATGATATACCTTATATTATTTTAGCCTACTTTATTTATTATAACTTATACATTAAGTTATTATAAATTATTATAGGCTATTATAAATTATTATACCCTAAATAATTATACGTTATTCTACTTTGAAGTATCATAACTAGCTTATTATAAGTTTTTATTTTAAGTTAATATATGTTATTTCAATTAGATTATTCAAGGTCATTCTAGTTTATGTTATTATAAATTATTTTATCCGAAGTATAACAATTTAAAATAATATAGAATATAATATAATGACCTAAAGTAAAATAACCTATAATAACCAATAATGACCTATGAAAAATAATTACCAATAGCCTATGATAATATATCTTAGAATATCCAACAACAGTTTATAATATAATAGCCACCAATAGCCAATAATAAAATAATCATTAATAACCACAAATAGAATATGCATCAATAAACACAAGTAAGATAATTACCAATGGCCTGCAATAGAATAGCCAAAACTCTTACTAATACAATAACCACTAATAAAATAGCCACATATAAAATAGTCACCAATAACCACCAATAGCATAGCCACTAATAGCCATACTAGAATAAATACACATATTTTCAACTAATTTATATAACTAAAATTCAGTTGTAAGTGACATTTGTGATTAAAATCCCCTTTATCATTTTGGACAAACTACATATAATATTAATTACAAACGATAAAATGTATTGGATGAACAAAAAAATCAACAAATACAAGTTCATCATTTTATTCCATTGTATATGTATTGTCACATGTGACTATTTTGATCATTATTGAAGGCAAATGATGTGTTGTCACGTGTTTGAATATTTAATTATTTAAAATCATTATTGTTATTACTTTGAAATAATCTAGAACATTCAATTCCTATGTTTGGATGATTTATATTATGACACATGGCCCAATGTAAATATGCCACGTGACATTTCAAATTGAATTTAATACAAAATACAAATATTAGGTTGATATGTACATTAGTAGATGTTTACAAATTTAGGCTAGATACCTACCTACCTACTTAGGTAAAAAGGTAGGTAGGTAGGTAGGTCCTACTTTCCTAAACTAAATACGTACTCATATAGGTAGGCATTTAGGTAGGTACATAGGTCAACCTAGGTGGGTAGGTCAAACTAGACACCTATTTATCTAAATAAATAATTAGGTTGGGGAAGTAAGTAATTTAAAATTGTGCATAATTTTTCTTTTTGTTTTGGGTTGACCCTTTAGGATGGTTCATCCAATGTGCACACATTTTTTAATCTGAAATTGGATGATCGCACTTTTTGTTTATATAGTGTTCAAATTACAAATGGGAAACAAACAATATGGGATAAATTCTAAAGTTCTAACTTCCTCACAAACTAAGTTACAATTTCAAAACTTTACTCATGCCTTTTTTTTTAATTTTTAGATTTTTAAACAATTCAAGTACATGGCTCATTAAATAATTAATAATAATTAAATGTAACATATATTTAAAATATAAACTATACAATACAAATATTATGTATTCAAAATAAACTATTTAAATAATTAATATTTTAAAAATATTTTAACTAACTAACTATCTAATTATTTACAACTTGTCAATACATAATTTACAGACAAATTAATTAGATAAATAATTTTAAATATTTCCTTAATTTTAAAAATATGGTCGAATTATAAATAATATAAATAATGTAAAAATAATATCACTATTATACTTCAAAATATTTAATGTAAATATTTATTTTCAAATTAAAAATCATGAGTTCATAATTTTTATTATAACATAAATCCCTAAACATATTATTTATTTTCAAAGTAACATTATACTAAATATTGTAATTACTATATAATTACAATTATTATTGTAAGAAATTTTATCGGTCAAGTAACCGTTTTTTTCCATTGGTAATTAATAACTACAAATACCAAAGCCTATTAAACATATATTAATATTTTTTCATTACTGTAATATTACTATAAAAATATTTATCATAGATAAGTAGTTACATTATTTGTTCATTAAAAACATTAATGTATAATAATTCCTGCAATTATAAGCATTACAGTAATTATTTTAACTACATTATAAATTTTCCAAAATTCTAATTCAGATTTAAAAAATAGAAATTACAGATTGTGAATAATTATATTCAATTAGAAAACAATTATGAAATTACTCTGAAACAACTTTATCTGAAATAATTACAATGATTTTAAAGTAATGTAACATTAATTACAGTAATTGATTTATTTCACTGTAATAATATAAAAACTTATGTTGTAACAATAACTATTTAGTGTTATTTATAATAAATAAATATATTCATTTATAATTATTTATAAAAACTGATATATTATGAACAAATAGTTATAGGAAATAAATATTATAATTTATTATGATACAATCCATGTTGCTATGGTCATAACATTATTTATTTCAATAATTATAATTATTCCAGAAACTTAAATAAGAAATAAATTTATGAATTATAAATTATAGATTATAATAATAAATTTTATATATTCAAGTAATGTAATTTAACTTTACAAATAAATTAAGTAATTAAAATGATTTATGTCAATATAAAATTATTATTAATAATATAAAAAAATATTTTTTTATATTATAATTTTACTGTTAATATGTAAAAATAGAATAATACATAGAAAAATTTTAACTTATTTTTTAAATTAAAATATAGTAATTACAACAATTTTTTATTATAAAATTTTGAAGTACAAATCTTAACGATAAAACATAACTTTTCAGTTAGGATACAATTTATTATTATTATTATTATTAAAACATAAGTGTTGTAAATACAATAATTATTTTTTATGATTTGAAACTATCATTTTAATTAATTTGAAATTTATGTTGTAATGTTATTAATCATTTCACACAAGTAATAATAAAATATAAGTTAAATGATTTATCATAATTATTTTCAATTTGCAATAAATTTATTCTAAAGTTTCATAATGTTTTAACAATTATATGTTGGAAGTAAATAATTAAATATTCTAGTGTACTAAAATTTAATTTTTACAATCATAGAAATTAAATATAATTCATTTAATTATAGTGGAAATATTCTTTTTTTTATTAAATATTAAAATTATGAATAATTAAGCTGAGATATAAAGTATGTGTTTATGTGATTAATGTATTAATAAAATAATTATTATGATTTTATAATATTTTATATTAATTAGATTAATTTTATTTTTAATAAAAATATATAAATATTGAATATATTAACCTATGTTGGAATATATTTATGTTATTTGAAAATATAAATAATTTAATGTAATGAAATTACTATAATTATAATTATCATATCAATGATTTTAATGAAAATAAAAATATTATGAATATTAAGTTTAATCATAAATCAAATGAATATTATAATTGATGTATATACACATATGTTGATTGTGACGAAACACCATTTTGCTTGTAATTAATGGGATTTTAAAGGGATTACTCTTAAATGATAAATCTAACCCATATATAAATCTAAACCAATTTAATCACAAGCCAATCGTAGGTGATTCCGTTGATGTTAGCATGATATCACATTAATTGTAGAGGGC
>Ga0209208_10006967_pt1 | contig 15495 bp, 10 predicted proteins | sample S1TSphfallax_3_FD_187694 | JGI IMG/M metagenome (GOLD analysis project Ga0209208, IMG submission 187694) | Host-associated microbial communities from peat moss isolated from Minnesota, USA - S1T2_Fd - Sphagnum fallax MG (SPAdes) (version 2) | ecosystem: Host-associated > Plants > Peat moss >...
ATATAGGTAGATAGGTAGGAAAATAGATAACTAGATGGTTTATACATAGGTAAGGGCTGTTTTTACCACCTACCTACTAACAACCTCCTATTGGGAGGTTAGTAGGTAGGTAGTAAAAAAAAGCAACTGAGCTAACCACCGTGGTTACCTAGGGAACTGGAACCCAACAGAAAACTGTCTCCGGACCACTTACCATCCATCCTTCATGGTGCGCTGGTGGGTGCTGGTTCACTGTTAGCCTGCAGATTGTACTTTAACTAATATCCATCCTTTTTACCCTTATGGTTCTTAAATTATTTGTTGTGCACATTTGTTACTTCTTGTGATGTTTTGCCAAACACCCCCTTCTTCTTGAATTTTTTTTTTAGCCTTAAATAAATTGTAAAACATTCAACAAAACATTTTCCCCTCTTATGACCTAATGCACCTTAGTTGACAAAGCAAAACTACTTTCTGTTTGTGTCTACAAGTGATTTTTGAAAAATTCAAAAAACAATTTTTTTTTTTTCAAACTTGTGGCTCTAGAAGGCCCGTGTGTGGCAACAACCCTGAACTATACTTTCTATTCTCTCCTATAAACACTGGAAAAAACTCAAAAGAGTAAGCTTAGTCATTGCAACTATAGTACCAAAAATTCTCTTGAAACTTTTCCACTATAGGTTTGTAGTTGGGGGCTTATTATAAGGAATTTTCAAAAAAGCTCTTAAGATATTGATATTCCCATTAAAATATTGGACATATGTCAATGTCTAACCATTAACAATTTGATTCATAGATATGTATTTTGGTCAACAAGTAACCTACATAGTTGTGAGATGATTGTGATCATAATTGGATTTTGAATTACATATGAAAGGTTGATGTTACATTAGCGAATGCCTAGTGGAATGTCTATATATGTCCTTATTGCCAACTAAAAAAATGTAGGGTATATATATAAATATACATATACATTCTTTTATCACAACTTTATTCCATGGGTACAACATGAAGTTTCATAATGTTTTCTCCAAAAAGTTTGTTTAATTCACACAGTTGAAGCACATTTGAGATCTAGACAATTTTATTAATTGATAATAATCTTCCACATGGCCTAAAAATCTTAAGAAACACATGACTTACTTTAAAAACTTAAACTATCAACATATTTAGAGTGAACAATCAAAAATTAACACAAAACCCTACAATTTTTGCAAGCTCCACATGGAAATTTAAGAACACTACCCAACGAAGCAACATAACTTGAATATGAGAAAATGTTTTATTATCACAATTATTAGACATAAAAAGGAATTTATTTTTATAAACTATCTTGTGTTTTATAATTGTAAGAAAGTGTCCTTAAAAAACCCAAAGATGACCTTACAAAATAAAACCTCAAAGAGGACTTCAATGCCCCCAAACTAAACATTATTTTGACACTCAAGTAATGACATCCTAACTTAAAATATTTTGTTGGGTTTTACCCTCTAACATTCAAAATGACATAACAAACCTTTTCATGTTTCACTCTCTAATGATGTCTAAATTTTAATATTCAATTTGACAACAACTTTTTTTTCACTAAATTGAGCATCCGTATTCAAGTCCATATGAGTATTGAGGGTCACCTAATTTGGCCAAGTAGAACTGTCAGTTCCCATTTTGATTAGTAAAAAACCCGAATCAGGTTTGATTTTGGATATGGTTCTAGAATTAGAACCAAATTAAAAACTAGACCTATTTTTGGGATCAAAATCAAGCCCAAATTTAGTTTTAAAACCAAAAAAATTAGGAATGAACCCAATTTTCTTGAAAACAAATTGTTTTGGGAAAAAAAAGGTTGGACTAGGGGCTAATTGGAAGTTAACCAACAATTAACTATAGGTTTCAAACCACGTTACTCAAAACTGACTCTGATTTCCAAAACCGAACTCAAAATCAGACCCAAGGTTCCATTTTTAAAAAAACCAAAACTATTTAAGAAAAAAACTAGAATTAGAAGCTCTTCATAAAATTCAAGAACCACCCAACACTAATCCATACCGTAATCCACCAAACTTAATCAACCAGCAAAGGACTAGGCACATTTACAACCTAATTGACCAAGAAATAGGCACATCCAAAACTTATACCACCAAAAGCCATGGCATATCCCCAACCCTAATCTACAACCTACTCCACCAAGGGCCTTAACAAATTGCCACATGAAGAACTCACCATATGAAAGACCCTAATGCACACAACCTACTAGACTAAGAACTCACCATATGAAAGACCCAAATCTACAACCAATTAGATTCACCAAATGCTTCTTGCAACATTATTAACAACCCTAATCCACAAACCATGCAAACCAAGTGGCAATAACGTGGGTGGGTCAATGGGCCATTGACAAATTGGCATAGGGATGGACTCCATGGAACGTGCATGCACTCTTCATGTTATCTGGCTTTAATGCCAAAGTTGAAAGTAGATAAAGTGGTGTTGATAGTATAAAGTTGGTAGGTACTCAAGTCAAACACCATTAATGGAATTTAATTTGTTACTATTATCTCCAACAACAACAACAACAAGGCAGCAAAATAGGCCTAGAAAAATGACCCTAACTTACTAGGCTGGTAACCATATCCACGTCCCATGACCTCTAATGTTCAGCCACGTGGAAATATAATTATTTTAATCTTAGTCCTCGAGAGGATCGTTGGATCTCGGACATCGAACGGCTAATTGATGATCTTCTCCGCCGCGAGTGCGCGCGCGCGGAGGCCGGCTGCAAGTGTTTTGCGTAAACAACGAAAGGATTAATGTCTGGGAAGGTTTTGCGAGGAATCCTTGCGAGGTTTTTGTTGTCTTAAAAAATTATTTGTGCGGAATTCGTGCCGTTTTTTTTTGGGTTAAGCTTGGGATCTTATGATCGCGAATCTGGCCTAATTTGGGAAAACAAAAAAACAAAGAAAAAAAATCTTTCTTTTTGTGTTTTCGAGCATTAAACCTAATCATATCATGAAGCTTGTCCGAGTTTGATTTGCGATTTTGCGGGTTTTTTCCCCCCCTTACCCCCGTGGTCCCGGTTTTTTCCACCTCCTTTTTCTTGTGTGTCTTTTTTTTTCTTTTTCCTTTTTTTGGCTTCTTTGCTTTTGGTTCTAGACTTGCTTTGTTGCTGCCTTGAAGTTGACCCGACTTCTTTTGTCGATTTACTTTGGAATTCTCTTGTTGTGGAGTGTACATGTTTGAAGGTCTTTACTTTGAGTGCAAGGTCTCGTATCGCGTCTGATAGATCGGGCCAGAGACAGTGTTCTGGAGTCGAGCATTTCCTTTAATTTGCACTGATTTTTTGGTGCCTCTCTTTCCCCTTATTTGCTTTGCTGTTCACATTGACTGGACTAAGGTTTCGGATCGATTTGACAGGTCTTGGTAGACGCTGAGATAAGCATCCAGTTTTCATGAAAGTCTTCTTGTAGGGGTTTGGAAATCTTCTGTGTGTCGTCTGGTTTGCTCTTGTCGCATTTTCTTCGCAGTCGTCGTCTGCGGAACAAGGCTTTTTGTTTTTTTTTTTTTCTGTTGGGGGCCAAGAGGATGGGACCGGGAAGAATTCGTAACCCTGTACAGAGCGCCGTTTGGTGGGTGAAGAAACAGCCTCCCAAGGTGAAAGCATTTTTGGCAGTGATCGCGGGGATCGCCATTTTGGTGTTCTTGAGACTTGTCGTCCGCGACCATGACAACCTCTTTGTGGCTGCTGAGGCCATCCATGCTATTGGCATCTGTGTGCTTATCTATAAACTCACCAAGGAGAAAACCTGTGCCGGTTAGTGCTCTCTCTCTCTCTCTCCTTACAATGCACAATGATTACAGCTGCTAATGTTTCCCAAGCATTCTACACGACTTCGAAGTTAAGCAAGGAATAACAAACTCATGCTCGAAGTGTGTTCTCAGAACAGGAAGCATCAAACTTCGTTTGTGCACTTGTGTCCAATCCTGCAGCTTTCCAGTTCCTCTTTTGTATTCAGAGGTAGAAGACATAAGACCCTTGTTAGGTAAAGGCATCCTCAACAGAAGCACCACAGGCCACCAGACCTCAGAGACCTACAGTACAACACTCCAGTTTTGCCAGGAACCCTAAAACCTCAGGGTTACATTAAGCCATGTACTGTGGGAAAGAACATGCAGCAAATGCTGCAGGATTTGATGACTTTATTTTTGCATCTGAAATCTTTTTTTTCTTTTTTTGACTCATGAAGCTTCAAATGTTGATGACACAGATGGGGCCTTATTACTGCTGGATGGCCAGACATGTGGTGTACTGAAAATGTTAGGGAATTTTAATGTTTCCTTGCAAATGAACATTAGTGCTGGATGTGCATTCACCAGTACTTGCAGAACTGGAAGGCTACATTTTCTGATGTGAGGCCAATTGCAAAATTAGTTGCTTATGGGAATTTGCAATTCTGAAGCATTGTAGTATGGTCAGTGTTGTTGGGGTCTTCAGCCATTGCAAATTCCCGATTGATGGGGGCTTTTTGACTTGTCTTTGCATACTACCTACCTACCATGTGGCTTGATGTAAAGTGTTTGGATACCTGTGTTTGTGTGGCAGGCTTGTCACTCAAGTCCCAGGAGCTTACTGCCATATTTCTTGCAGTCCGTCTATACTGTAGTTTCGTGATGGAATATGACATCCATACTCTTCTGGACTCAGCAACTTTTATTACCACTGCATGGGTCATCTACACCATGCGCTTCAAACTCAAGTCTACTCTCATGGAAGACCTTGACAATCTTCCACTACACTATGTGGTATGCTTACTTGTGTTACTGGGTGGATTTATTCACTAGGTTCAAAGTTCAAACCTGATTTTGTTTTGCTCTTGGCTTTGGTTCTTTTGTTTGGATTGTAGCAAGAGCTGATATCTCTGGACTTAGCCTGCATTCAGGTGAAAGATTACTTTTGGCCATTGTCAAGGTTGACTTGAGACAGTTAAATGCAAAGAAGCTGCTGAGAAATTTTCATTAGAGGAGGGTCTTTTTTATCATAAAAGGCAGTTTGCTGGATATGCCAAGATGAATCAAGTTTAACCAAATTCAGACATTTCTTCTGCTGCACTTGATTAGTTTTAGCAGCCTGGCTGTCAGGGGACTGGGTTTCATATGGCAGGCATCCTTTTTCACCTGAGTTAGGTCTCTAACTTTGAGATTCCATCTGGATGATGACTTCACAATGTTGAAAACAGTGATAGCCTCGTCTGTGTCAGTAATGTGGCATGATTGTCTGGTTGATTGCAGCTGGCACCATGTGCAGTTCTGGCTCTATTGATTCATCCCACCACATCACATCACCTTGTCAACCGGATACTTTGGGCTTTCTGCGTCTATTTGGAGGCAGTGTCTGTGTTACCTCAGCTTCGAGTTATGCAGAACACTAAGGTGCATGTCTCTCCATGTCTGTCTCTGTGAGGGCACATGTTTAAATTTTTTGCCTGGAAATCCTTTGTTACTCATACTTCTTTCGTTTCATGCCTGATGTAGATATTTCTGTGTAGGAGAGCTTTATCATATGAACAAGTTATAACATCTCAGCCCAATGCTACAGGCCACTGATTAATTGTTGGGTTTCTTCATCTTAATTGCAGGTTGTGGAGCCATTTACAGCACATTATGTATTTGCCCTTGGAGTTGCACGCTTTCTTAGCTGTGCTCACTGGGTTCTCCAGGTTTGCAGATGACTCCTTTTTGTCGAGGATTTGGTTGCTCTTGCTTTTCATCATTAGTGATACAGTGACTCCATCTTAAGAATATTTGGGTGAGGATTGCATGGATTTGTTTGTACATCATGAGAATGAAAATGTACCTGTAAATGTTTTCATAGAAAGTTGTAATAAGGTACATCCCCTCTTCGAGTGAGCAGAAGGAAATCAGAGGTTGGCTTTGTCTCCCTCCACTTCCAAAACTCCTGCTCTGTCAAGATTTGTTCAGACTCACAACACACGAAGCTATTACAAGCAAAGTCTGATGAGTAAAAACTTTTGCTGCAGATGTTGGACAGGAACAGCTTCTTGATAAGTGCACTCTTCTATGGACTGTGGCCAGCAATGGTGCTCCTCTCTGAAGTTGTTCAGACCTTCATCTTGGCTGATTTCTGCTTTTACTATGTCAAGAGGTACAATATTCTTGTCTCTTTAAACTAATTCTCAGATTCATCCTGTTCATCTTTGTGTGACCTGATGTCATGTGTCAAGTCTAAGACATTCCTCCAAGACTGGAGATGGGTTGAGTGCAGTCACTACATCTCCACCTTCATTCCCAAGCCTTTGGTCATCAAAATCTGCTTTCAGTTGAATAAGAGATGTTTGTATAATGGTCTTGCCCAGATTTTGGGCTGATTATTATATCCTACCTACACCCACCAATGGGAGCTGATGAATTCAGTGGGAAGTCATGGCAGCTTATCACTGCTATTCATGATGAAGGTGATGATCTGACACTTTGTGGGTGCTTCTCACAAGGTTATGACTGCACTAATTGTCCTGTTACTTTAAAATTGTTGTTGTAGAGATTTCTCTGCAGTTTCATAGATATATGAACAAGTGAAATTTGTATTGAAAAGTAAGTGTTCAGCCACCAGCTACTAGGCTTGAAGAGTAAGTCATTGGACCTACAAGGGCTATCAGTTACCTTCATCTGGGAGTGGATGGACATGTGAGTTCCATGAAAGATGACAGAGAGTTCTGTGTGGCAAGGATGATCCTAATTGTCGCCTTGTTTGCATGTGACTATGTGTTTGTTTATCTGGGTACTTGTTGAGCAGCGTGGTGGATGGTCAGCTGATGGTGCGGCTGCCTTCAGGAGTTGTGTAAACCTGGTGTATTGGAAAGCAAGCTGTTATTGGGAGTGGAAACATGGATTAACTAGAGCTGTTCTGTCCTCCCATTTGTGTTCTCCATTTGATTGCTCCAGTCCTTCTAAAGGTCTTTGATTCAGACTAAGCTTTGCTGTGCATAATTGCTCAGCAGCCACATGAGGTTTTCCTGTCTCTTTCTTACTCTTTCCTACCAAGCTGGCCAGTGTAGGCTACTTCTATCCTATTCACTACCAGTGAATGTTGCTGTAGATTTTTTGTAGACAATGTGTACCAGCTGAGAGCATATCGCTTTCATCATAATCATCTTGTGAATTGACAATGGGATCTTGTTCCAACTTCCATCTTGTATGGAGATTAGTGAAACCTTGGTGTCATTCACTGTTTTCAGGGTAGATGTCCGCTGATAGGAAAGACCTGGACCAAGGATTCCTTATTGAGAAATTGATCTTCAGTCAACTCATTGAGAATTTCCTGATTTGATTATAGAACATGAAAACACTTGAGAAATCTGAAAGAAGATAAGAATTTTCTTGCACAACAATTGAGACTTCTGAGCCATAAATCAGAAGCAGATGGTCCTTAATCCATCTAATCACTGATATTCAGTCACGAATTTACCATGTATCAAAGCCACAGAAATATCAGTTCTTATTGGTGTAGGTTCCACTGGGTCTGGCTTGCACGATTTGCTCCATAATAGGAAAAATCACTTCAGGACTGCACATTCCTATCCTAATGGGCTTGCCTAAATTCTTGATCGATATGCAATAGCTTCAGCCAGTTCCTTCCTTCGCAGTTGTATGGCAAACATTAGGTCTGTAGCAGCCCTAAAAATCTTGTGATATCCTCATAATTTTTTTTAATTTTGTGACCATTTTGCCAAGAAATATATACTTGCAAAATTGCACCTGTTTAATTGTAAGAAATTATCTAAATGACAAAAGCTGAAAGTATTAGTGGAACTGATCTCTGCATTTGGCTGCATGGAAAGATTATTCCATGTTATACAACCCTGATTATCTAACCAACCAAAATGGTAGATGGGACTTTTTCACCTTTTTAATTCCTTGTTCTGCTTTGAAGCTAGAAAATGTAATTGCACATACCAGATTTTCTATCTCCAATAAACTACCAAAGGGTTCACTTAGCTCAACTCCATATAACCACGTCCTGGACTGAACAAATTCCAAGAAGGAAATGTGTTTTATATCCATGCTTGGAAGGAACATCTAGTTAGTTCTGAATGGTCTTCATTTCTGCCTCTAATTTTAGATTATTTTCCACTGGTATACCAAGAGTAAGATGCAATGAAATAGAGATGGACAGGCTGCAGCATAAGCATCTTGGGTTGCCAAGGGAAAACCAAGAGCACCTAACCCTGGAGAAAAAGCATACAACCTTGGACTTATATGGTGTTGTGTCTATGATTGCCGAATGCATCTCATAGTTTTATCAAACATTGTTTGTGCACTAGTGAAGGTCATGGGCTGGTGTGACCTAATACCCAACAACCACGGACAACATTATCATAGCAGAAGAAGCAACGTTTCTACTTCTTCCCACTTTTCCTTTTACTTTGTTTTATAATTCTGTTTTGTTGGTTTGTGAAGAAGAAGAAGCAACTAAAGAAGAAGAAAATAAAACGTAGCCCTTTTCCTCTTTCGTTTGTTTTTGCTTTGGGTTTGTGAAGGAAAAGAAGAAGCTATAGAAGAAGGAGAAGTGAAAAAAGAATCATAAACATTAGAAGAGGAAACAACTTTTTTTTCTTCTCTTTCCCCTTTAATGTTTTTTTGGGGGGGTTGGTTTGTGAAAAATAAGAAGGAGCAACAGTAACAAAAGAAGTAGAAGAAACATATCATTCTTCCATTTGTCTTTGTTTTTTATTTTCTTTTTGGGCAAAAACATCATAAAGTAAACACAAAGAATAGTTTGGCCAAAATCTAGTTTACATTTGAAACAATTTTTGACATACACATAAAAAAAATAGATCAAAAACTTCTATAAGTAGAAATGTAAAACCATCCAGACCTCCATTGAGTTTGTGATCATTAAATGCAAATTTTTTAAAAATTTAATATAATAAAAGTATGTAACAATAACTTTGAAATTGACTAGTCAATATGGTGTTTAAAGTTACTTTTACACAAAAAGTTTGATACAATCGATTATAATATGCACAATTTGAAAGCACATAGATATTTTCAAAATCTTTGCTAACTTGAAATTAGAGAAAAATCAATAATTTATTTACTTTCAATACATCAAAGCTTACTTATGACTACTTGTCATTTTTTGTGACAAGGAACAATAATTGTTTATTTTCTCATGTTTTGTCTTTTTCTAGTTTGTGAGGAAAAAGAAACAACCAATGCACATTTATCCATCCCATGTCTATGTCTTTAGAATGTTGAAGATATCTCCTTATGTCCAAAAGTGAAGCTTCCCCTTGTTTGTCATTTGTTTGTTCCCAAATTTCTTGGAACAATGTAACATCTTCACACACCATACGCTATACTGCCCTAATTTGTACAGCAACAAAAAATAATGACATCTTGAACAAATTATTTGATGATGACATGAGCCTTTCATATATAACCTCTATTTCCTCATTCCTAATACCCTTTCAAATTTCTTGTCCCCCAAATAGAAGATGGTTATTTTGTTTTAATCTATTAACGACCTTTCACCAAGCATGGTGATATTCCCCTATCCTCATTTTTCTAATGGATGCCATGTTAGCGCCTTGGAGTGGGCAAACACAATTAACATGTTTATTGAATGAGTGTTAGAAAAAAACCTTTATTAGCTGAATTTCTTAAGGAACACTCTTAAAAGGTGACATTTTCCACTACATAAGGTTACTTGCAATTATTTCAACTTCCTTGGAAGAATGCAACTAGGGGAATTCAAGCCTATTCATTGTAGGTAAACATTGCTCATTATTGACAACATGCCATAAAGGATTCCAATCCCATTTTATAGCCTCAATTGCTTTTACATTGGCCATATCAAACTCCTTGAGGTGTTTAGTAACAAAGTTAAACCTTTGATGTCTTAAGTTCTCATTGTGTTCGTTCTCCACTTCATTGAACCATTGTAGGTGTTTTTGGTACTCCAAAATCTCATGCAAGGAATGGGTCAATGATTATGTGTTGCTAACTTCTAAAAGGTCCATTGTTTGGGAAGAAACAATAACCTCATCTCCATGTTTAGCTCGCATTCGACCCAACAGTGAAAATTAAATTAACATACACCTAATAAACATACAAAACATCCGGAAAATGAATAAGAAAAAACAATGAACATGTTATTTAAATAACATGCCAATTCGGTTGAAACATGTTATCGGCATGTTTCAAGGTATTCCACCAAAAACAAATTGTTTGTGGGGTGATAGAAACATGTTGTTATGTTTAAGAAAATTATGACATGGAATGGTTATGTTTTTGGGAATTGAAGCATCTACCATGGCACCTTCAAAAAACTTAACAATGAAGGAAAACAAAACCTAAGTTCAAAACGTGGATGCAAAATAGAACATGAATGAATATACTAAAAAATGATTTTTAATCTTAAGTGATGTTGAAACCCCAATGATGGAAAATTTGAACACGTATCCGAAATATAGATAAGGAATGAAAATTAAATTAGATGATTGAAATGACTACAAAATGCATATGTTAAAAATTAGATGTAAATGTGAATATACTACAATAGATCAATATGGTGAAAGTAATTGAGTGCCATTTTGTTTCTTCGCATGAACTTTTCGAATGCACAATAAGAAACAATGCTGAAGTTTGGATCACAAACAAAGGTACTCAAACTCTTTGTAAACTCTTTTTTATTTTGCACTTTCCAGTCCTAATAAAAAAGATTACACTGTAATAGATGCCAAATGCCTAGTGTTTTTATGGTTTTCCCAAGAAATAGTGATTTTTTTTTCAAGAGTTTTTGAAACACAATTTCAGCCTTTCACCAAGCCTCATTCTCATAATGCAACTTGTCAAGTTATAATTTCTTTTTCCTATCCCCACCATCTCCTTTTGGTTTTCTGGGAGTTGATGTTGGGGTATGTAATTCCTCTATGTTTTGGTACCCAAATTTCTTAACGATAAAACTTTATCGAAAACTTTTATATGTTTTGATTTTTGATTTTTTAGATTATGATTTAAATGTAAAGACCTTGGCAGGTGAATGCATTGTGAAATGAAACATACTATACCACAAAAACACGTTAATTAAAACCTATTAAAACATGTTGATTAGCACCATTGAAACATGGCTAGCAAAAGTCACTAACTTTTATTCTAGGTTTGGTGATTATGTAAGTCAAAACATGATGAATGAACAATAAAATTTCTATAGACGTGATTTGAAACATGATATTTGTTGAGGAATTTTGTAATTTGCCACTAAAACATAAATTTACTTATTGGTATCATAACATATTTCTTTGGAACTAATAGAATGTTGAAACATGGAATCCAATTCATAATGATGACTAGAACATGATATTTATGTTGGAAAAAAATGAAACTTTTTGAATTTTGAACATTGAAAGATAACTTAGTATATTAAAAAAAGTTTCACATGAATTGATATGGGTTACTTTTCAATTGAACACTAGAAATTAGGTTAATACTTTGTGAGTGTTTTACAATTGTTAATTGAATCTTATCGAAACTTAACAAAACATTACAATGTTACATATTCAAATAAAACAGGTGTGATCCAATATCATTGTGTTGTGATTATTCTTGAATGATAGGTTTAGGCAAAATGGGGTGTTCAATTATCCTCTTTAGTTTCCAAATTTGTTTGACTAATTACTTTCCATGTTTTGTGAGGCGTTTTCTATGGACAACAACGAATTCCTCTTGAACTTCATCGCAAATCTCCAAGGGCAGGGTTTTTTCCTTCTTACATTTATGTTCAGACGCTTATATTCCCTGTAAAATTAATGTAGTTGAAAGGCGATTGTTCATTGGCTTGGACAATGCATTCACCTTTGCCTCATATTCTAGAATGTTTCCACCCTTTTTTAAGATGCACACCTTTTGTTGCATTTTTTAATGGTGGGTACAACTTTAGTTTGAGAAGATCCCTTTTAGAATCCACAACTTTGTCACACCCCTTCTTTCGGTGCTCATTGATCCTCATTTTCAAGTTCTTTTTGTAGTTATAATAAATATAAATAAACTCCTTCGTGTCCTCTTGGCGATGATTGTGGGACTCCTTAAGTAATCGTAGCTACTACTCATGAATGTAGGCTTCAACAAAAAACTATTTTGTCTATTTTCACATTTTTTATTATCATGTCCGTTGCTTCACTCTTCATGTTTCCTTTCTTCTGTCACAATTAATTTCACTTTTGTGTGAAGAATAATGGAAGATTAGAAGAAGGGAGTGATATGCTTAGATTGCTTCATGCTTGAGTTGGAAGAAGAAAAAAAGCTCACAATTTTGAGAAAACCAAAAAATGATACAAAGAAAACTAAACCTTAAATGAACCAAAACTTGGGTGCACTTGTTCATTTGTTGTGACAATTAACATGTGAATTGGTGATTATTTTATTAATGGCTATTGGTGGTTATTCTACTATAAACCATTGTTGGATATTCTAGGTTATATTATCATAGGCTACATCACAAACTTCATGAGTCACGATGGCAATAATAGTCATGTGAATTTTTTTTTTCATAAGTCTGTATGGAATAAACATAGATGTCATTCATCTACTTGTATTGTTTGAACATCGATGTCATGTGCATTATTTAGACACGAATGTTGTGTGTCTATTTATATTGTTTTCACACAAAAGTCATGCACACGATTTTCATGTTTAGATAATGCATGACATTTGTGTGTAAATAATACAAACCCATGAAATAACAAATTGTATTGTTTGTTCATGCTATTAAATGAGGTTCGGACATTTAATAGCATGAAATGTTGCCATATTATCAACAACAGGATTAAACTACTGAAGGAATAGAAAGGGATATGGAACATTGAAAATGCAAAGAAGTTGATTTCCAATCAAATGTAAAGAACAACTTTGAACAATTTGGAGGATGATGAACATGAACTTCATAAATATGTTGTTGGCTGCAAGTGGGACAATTATGGGATCAAACAAAGACAAAATTTCCACACACACACACAATTCTTTAAGTGAGTATTGACAAGGGGATCTTTCTAATGTGAATGACAACAATGAATGGTATAACTCATGGTATACCCAAATATTACATGAATATTGATGAGATGTGAAGTAGATAATTTGGAAAATGGTACAAGCTGTTCATCCTTATTTATGAATCATCAAGAACCTAAAGAAATAATTTCCAAAGGCTAGTCTTCCTTAATTTAGTTGCAAAAATGCACTGAATTTCAACAAAGAAATGAAAAAGATAAGGAAAATGTTTAAAGTTGTTTAAAAAAATTTGAAAATCGATATTGATTCATTCAACATTAGGTACAGTAATATCAAGTTAGCATGTCCAAAAGTAACAATGAATGAAAAAAATAATTTATCGCCAAAGAAAAAGGTGGGAGGGGGTGGTATAAACATATTAAGAGAAGAGGACAATCCTACCAGAAGTAGTTGTTAAGATAGCATGAACTTGACTAGCTATATTTACAATGTCTCTAAACACAATATGTAGGAAAAAGGTGCATAGGGTAAAGGGTAATAGGAATATTATAATATGTAGAATACACCAATTAAATCGAAGGTTATAAGCAAAACAATTGATAACACGAATAAATGTCAGTTCAATGATGTTTTACATAGGTCAATTCAAACCTAGACTAGGATAATCATGTGACATCTAACTAATATGATTCTACTGGCATGAGATGTCATGAAGATAAAAGATGCAGCAAACAATAATTGAAAAACGCTCTATGAACCATTTATTGACAAAATTTGATGACTAGATATGAAATTAGAAATTGTCAAGTGCCAAAATGAATGGATAAATACTCCAAAAAAAATTGAACTTTTGGGGGAAGGAATATTGAATAACAAAATCAAACATGGATCATAACATATCAAAATAACAAAAAGTGGTTGCAATAGGCAATGGATGGAGAACATGTTGGTGTGTATTTGAAAAAAACATATAGGTCTTAAAGGAAGAGATAATATCATCCACATACGTTTTATTCTAAAGTCTAAAATGTTATAAATATAATGTTTTGTATGTTATAAATAAATCTATGCACCATATCTATACAACATATATATGGGACATTTATATGCACCCATATGTATGTCACACATATGCAATAAGAGTTTTTAGATCTATGTATGCCATCTAGATGGGCCACATGTCTATAATTAATACATGCGTTTACAATATTTCAATACTAGATTTGTATTTCATAACAATATGCATACTTCATGTGGGTTGGTTAGTAGGAATTATAGATGAGAGCTTGGTACAATATTTTATGTTGTTGTTAAATAACTCCACGTATGGAAGGATGTCTAGTGGGATGCCATTATGATGGAAAATGGAATCGAGACAAGTATTAAAATAAAAAAATCTTGAAATTTCCATTATTATTATAACAACAACACGTTGAGGATCTACTAAGAAAGTATGCATGTTGGTAACAAGGTAAAGTTATTTTTGTAAGTACTATAGGATAATGCAATGTTGGGACTTCTAGAAGTGAAACCCTAATATGTCCTCTATTGATTATAAAAAACTATAAATAGATTGACAAAACACAAAACACATAATTGTTCCCTAAATGCAGAGAGTTATCACAAGCTTGAAGCAAGCTCTAGTAAAAGGCCGAAAGTGGCAAGGACAACAATAGATTCAATAAGGTGTTTCAAAACTAGAATGAAAGTTTCGTTATAACCACTCACACATATAACAGTCAAAATAGCTATAATGATTCTTGAATGTCAATTATACTTAGCTATAATTATAGCTGATTCATGTATGACCTTCAAAATATTCTTGAATTTGATTTTAGCCTTCAACTTTTGGCTAGGTCCATACATTTTCTAATTCCTGAATGTGAATTTCAGGTAATAGTTGATGCATAGCTGCATATGTGATCTAAACCTTAAATTTGATTCTAGCTAGCTACCTCGCAACCTACCTTAAGTGATCTAATTCAATTTTAGCTAGGTGGTAGATCAAGACATTTTAGTAGCAACAAGCAAGATATTTTGAACATTTCAACATTTCAAGCCACTATTTGGACTCTATATTGACAAGTTTGTTTCAATAGCCCATAGGTGTTTACTTTTTGTAACTAACAAGATACAATGTATAGTAATGGGTTGGTAAATAGGTTTCTTGAGATGAAATTGACAAAATACAAATATGGTAAAACATCCCTTTTGTAGTTTATGAAGTTTGAAAACTATGGTAGTTTGTGCTGAAACAAAATTTTATACAAAATCCAAATATTGGTCAGATAAACAGTGAAATCAAGCTAGTACGTTGAAAGGAAGGACCCAAGATACAAAATACAACATTCTAAAATCATCCAAAACATGAAAAATGATGCAACAGACTTAAGTAAAAAAAGGAAGAAGACATAAGAAATGTAATGTCAAATCAATAGTCCAAACTTGTTTTCCATTCATTTTTTTCTTTCCACACCCAAGGTGTGTACTTGTCCA
>Ga0209208_10006968_pt1 | contig 15495 bp, 4 predicted proteins | sample S1TSphfallax_3_FD_187694 | JGI IMG/M metagenome (GOLD analysis project Ga0209208, IMG submission 187694) | Host-associated microbial communities from peat moss isolated from Minnesota, USA - S1T2_Fd - Sphagnum fallax MG (SPAdes) (version 2) | ecosystem: Host-associated > Plants > Peat moss >...
CTAACCACACTTGGTGAAAAAACCCTCTTAATTGACTAGTGTTGTAGGTTGATTTAACTAATAGGTGTAATTTCCACCTAAATTTGGGCATCACTTTTTGTCATCTTGTTTCACTAGCTTAATTGACATGTCCTCTCGACCGGTCCCCGGTCACTAGGGGTTAACATGTTTTACCATGATTTCATACAGTGAATCTGTCCTAGTTCACTCAAAATCCTAGTGAAATACAAGGTGAACTTGGCCCGCATCTCCTAGTAGTGGGTATGTTTGTCAATTGTTGATTGTAGATAAATAGTGCTATGATATGGGACTAGAAACTCCCTATTGATGAAGGTAACACCTTCTCTAACATCTAAGATAATCTCAACATTGACTGGATTTATGAAAACAAAAAGATCCACACATGTAAAGGAAAAAAGGATCTTGAACTGGGGGAGAAGAAGGGCATACAACCTTGCAAGACATAAGATTTTCCAATAATTTTTGTTGGGCTAGGTGTTAGTAGTAGGTTGAGTTTGACACAAGTTTTCCATTAAAATTAGGGGACAAGCATCTTTTAGACCTTTGTCCTTTTCCTCCAAAATCCATTTAACAAAACAATCATGTAAAAGAGACAAGACAATGTTTGTAAATAAGTATGTGATAATTTATATAGAAAATCTGCATCATAATGATCAGCTGGCATTCATGTTTCCTGCAAACCACTACATGTATCATGACATGGATTTAGGGTAATAGTTGCTTGTAAACAATGTTATAAGGATGACATGGGTTGTCATTATTACTCACAAGCACTATTCCAAGGATGACATGCTTTGTAACTGCTTCCTTCCATTAGACAAAAACCACAAAATATTAAAGACAAAAAATTCCATGAGCTATAGACAGTAATAAATAACTATTGAAAAGCATGGTTCCCTGCCTTTCACTTTATATGAACAAAATGGAAGACTAGGGGGCTGGACGCTGCAATTACACATTATCAATATTAATTTATTGGAATTGATGAAGTTGGTCATTATCAAAGGAATGGGTAACACACAACTTCATATAGATGATCAGTAATTGCAAGTGTTGCTCATGATGGGTCATGGTTGGATGTACATCATATGTCTACCATCCATGGATTTCTTGGACATTTATTCAATAGTAGGATCATTTTTCAAGACCGACCAGTTGTAGTAGTAGTTGGAATCAAATGTAAGATCCGATCCATATTAATCTACAAACAAATTATCAAGAGACAAATCAACCATGAGTACTACAACATTGCTCTAGTTGTGCGTATTAAGTATTGTTTTTGGATCAATTATGAGAGGTAGATGATGTAAATACTCATATGAACCCTAAATTCTACATTTTTTTAAAGGTATCTTCCATGACTTCCACACACTCCCCCACTCCCTTATGCCCTTTATCCCATCATGTTTCCTAAGGAATTTGCAAAGCTAGTAGTGAGGATAAAAGTTAACCAAACCTGACCAATGCAAACTTATTCAAACCCAACAAAAAAGTTGGGGTTTTGTGCTAGTCAAATTTATGAATGGAACGGATTGCAATGACTAGTCATGTAGTTGTTTTTTATTATAACAATCCATGTATTAATTACTTAATAAAAGACTCCAAAACAGAAAAGTTGTCATGCTACTGTTCGTTAACCAATCAGTGTGATCAAGAGATTCAAAAATACTAACAATATTAAGTAATGCCAATTTTCATTACTTTAAAGGTAGCCCATATGATCATATTGTGACCGGATAGGGAGTCTTTTAGGTTTCTATACTGTGAACGTTATATTCATTTTAGGGTTTAGGTGTTGAACCACCATCAACTTTCTTCATGTAGGGGGCAGGGTTTATCTCTTCATTGTTTATTAGCGGTTGTGAGTAGGAAAGCTTGTTGCTTGTGTGTTATGTGAAACAATGTGGCAATTGACGATGGGTGGCCAAGCACAATTCATGCATGCAAGGAAAATGGGAAGAAGTAGAGGTTGGACCGGGATAAGAAACTAGATTCAAAGGAGAAAGATGGTTAGTTGCTTGGTAGAAAGAAGTGTAGTTTTTGGTTATAAGAAGGAGCTTGCAAGAATAGATAGTTGATGTGTTTTTCTTTGCTATGCCAATGATTATATGATGGTCGGCTTTGTGTTCTAGTTAGAATTAGGATTGATAAAGGGTTGATGCTAAAGGCTGATGACACCTAAAGGTGGTCCGAGATGTAGAATTAAAAGCATATAAAAACTCCATATTTAGGGGTTTGGTGAAAACCTTACTTGGAAATCCAATGGGTAGTTCATACACATGAGTGGGAGCCAAAAACCTCTTTGTGGGTATCTTTTGGGTTGGGTAGAATGTGAGTGAAAAAGAAGCAAGATGGAAAAAATCATAGCAAGCATTTATAGATCCATGTTTCTCACAGAATTCCGTCTCTTTCTTGAGTAGTTGCAAACCAACTTGGCATACCTGGTTCAATTGTTGAGTAGTACCCAGAAGTTGATATGTGTTAAAGACTAGACCAAACATTTCTTTGCATTGATCTATGTAGTGGGGGTGGATTAGTAGCTCATCACAAATTGAATGAACATTGAAAACGCTAACTTCAAGCCAAACCCTACTAACTTTTGTGTTCACAATACAAGAACATTGTTGTTTCCAGCAACAACTAAAGACTACTACTGTAGTAGATTTAGGATAGGTTGATAGGCATGCATCTTCTTAAGAATCGTTTGATCTTGGAAGATCACATGTTGTGGGACTTCAGAATCAAACTGTTGTAATATTGCCTACTTGATAGTAGATAAGTTACAAACATTATAATATTAGTAGGGTTATTTGAAAAGCAGATGTTTTGTGTACCCTCTCTTTTTTTGGTTATAATATTATGTGCCCAATTGATCAATGTTTGATCTGTAAGTTTGACAAACTGATGAATATAATAATAGAATGTACATTATAAGTTACTATAATTGTTGCTTGTGATTTATAAGCTAGTCTTACTTTAGTGTTAAATATAACAACCATCAGATGCTACCTATCCTAGCACAACTTTATCAGGCCATATATATTATGTGAGGATGGGAGCAATTAGTATTTCTCAAGTATATTTAAAATTATAATAGCTAGCCAAGGAAGCTCATGGGAAGTAAAAACTAACTAGTAGGCATTATTAAATATGATACATTTTATAAATGAATTATATAAATTACATCTCCTTTTTTTTATTGTTTATAACTTGATTATATTTCTTTTTTTTTCACCCTTTAATTGTTATAATTTGAATAAATTACATGTAGACTTTTTTTTCCCTTAATTGTTATTTAACTTGTAGATTAAAGTCATTTGTAGCCCCCTTCAACTAGGGTGCAAGGAAGTGAATTATTAGTTATATGTATGAAGATATATTGGAGTTCGAGCATAATTCTCAAGTTTAAAAGTTGGAATAAGAGTGAGAAGATACTCACCCATGACAGTGAAAATGAAGAAGGGTTTCAAAGCAATGACTAGCACAAAAAGAAAAAATGCAAGACCAAATGCAATCAATGCATAGCCCATCCCCTAGTTCTTGTCTTCTCTCATTGTAGTTGTCGTTCCTCCTCCTCCTCCTTCATCACAAAAAAGAAAAAAATTCAAAGGTCACAAAAAAAAAAACCAAGAAAAATTAAACAAAAAAGCAATCAATATAATTAGATTATAGATTATTTTTTCCATCACGGAAGTCTTTTAAATCAAAAGTTCAAAAACCCTAAGAAAGACACGAAAGAAAAGAAAGAAAATTGCATTAGAACAAATGATGCATTTTGACGAAAATCAATTGGGTGTTTTGTCGAAGATTCGAAATCTTGGAATACCCTTTCAGGATCTTGATAAGCACTCTACTTCTTATTATTGAGTATAAGTAAAGGGCATGTTCCAAAGGTTCTAAAAGTAATCTCTTACTTGAACACTAGATTCCAAATGGTATCACAAATCCTAAATGTAGGGTTTGATTGACGAAAATCAGTTGGGTGTTTTGTTGAAGATTCAAGATCTTGGAATACCCTTTCAGGATCTTGATAAGCACTCTACTTCTTATTATTGAGTATAAGTAAAAGGCATGTTCCAAAGGTTCTAAAAGTAATCTCTTACTTGAACACTAGATTCCAAATGGTATCACAAATCCTAAATGTAGGCTTTGATTCCTTGCACCCCTATTACTAACTCTATGATTTTTTTCTTTCAAAATGGACAATGTTACCATAAATTCCAAGTTTTTTTTTAATTTTAAAATTTCAAAAAATTACATAGAATAGAACTTGCAATTATTTTTTAGTAACTATAGGGAACCTTTTTTTTTAACATATTTGATTTTGAATTTCTACAACAAATACTTAAACCCTTTTTTAAAGTAGACATTAAAGAAAATTCCTTGTAGCATTTAGAGAATTAAATTATATTAAATTACAATATGGCATAAAGTGATCTTGGGTTTCAAACTCCCTTTTGGATTGTCCCTCTCATCTCTTTTTGAGCTATCCTCTCTTGAAAAACACAGAACAACCTATAAGATTTACATAATCAACATGTTGGTGCAAATGTAAAAATAAAAAATGCTACATTTTTTAACATTAGGAATTGAATTGTTTGGTATGATCTTGTTACATGGATACATTATTACAAACACAAATTAAATAATTATTTAAAAAATTATTACAAACTTTAATATTATGTCAATCAAATAGAACATTATTTTTTGGTGATAGAGTTTGAAGTTTCATGATCACAATTTATTATGGTCAAAAGATGTTCCTTGATTTTAAATTTTTTCAACTAAAAATTTTCAAAATTTTATTGTCAAACATTTAATAACTTATCAAATAATTATATAAAAAATCTACAATGCACAAATACATCAACATAAATGAAGATGTTGAAGAAAATATCAACCAATTTGTAAATATCAATGTCCCAAACCACCAATGAAATATATAAAAATATTATTACCTTTAAATGAAAAACATTATAATTCAAACCTCCATGAAATAACAATTCAAAAAATTTAAATATGGGATTAAGTGTAAGAATTTCATTTGATGAATTTCTTTCATTTAATTGAAATAAATTCAAACACTTATTTGCTTACATTATGATCCACATTACAAAAATCAATGTTGTTTTTAAAACCTAGTTTTAAAACCCTTAAGCCCTAAACCCATTGATACACGAACAAATGTATTTAACATATATTGAGGATTTTTTTAAGGAAGCAAACACAAATGCAAAATTTATTTTGGATACATATACACCTACTGCAAGTCATTGCACTTTTTATTTTACAAACATAAATAAATTTATGACATGAAAAATCCATTTGTATTAAACAAGTATAAATGTGAGGAAATTGAAGCATTTACACGAATTAAAATATATGAAATGAAATTTTAATGCACAACACATGTTGATTCAAGAAGCAATACAAATATGTTTATCTATCATATTTTTATCATGCAATAAGATCATCTCACTTTGTAAATGCATATGAAAAACATGACATATCTATTGTGTTATTCCCATAAAAAATACTACAACAATTGTTTTTGACTTCAATAAAAATCCATTGTAAATCATTAATTGAAAAATACACAAATCAACATTAGACATTAAAATACATATGTTTAGCAAAAATTGTTGCAAATTATTTATACACAAAAACATACAAGAAACATAATTGCTATAAAATTATTTATTGGGATTCAAAAAATCATTATAGAAAAAAATTACTCTTATTTAAACCTTTCTTTGGTTCATAAATCAATTTAAAAATTGACCATGTTTTATGTAAAGATGTTTAAACAAATAAAAATACGATATTGAAAAACATATATTAGAAGGAAAAAACAAACATGAAAAAAAACACCAATTCAAAAAATTTGTTCAATTAATAGATGAATGCATACCATATGAAAAAAATTCATGGAACATGAAAAAATAAAATGATGAACAAGATTCATAATAGATGATATTATATATATAAAAACCAAATATCTATCAATAACATTACATATGTTTTTAACAAGGGGTGCAAGCATGGGGAAAACTTTCTAATTAACATGCATCACACAAACACTATGAGAAAATATAGGGTTTTACAACTAGGCTGGCAACTAGGTTTTCTAGTTGCAATGGACACCCTATGTCATATACAATGTAACTCACATGCAATTGTATGCAACTTCTTTGCAATTAATTTCCATGTTAAATTCCCACACACATTCTAATGTGACAAACGAAATGCCAATGTGGCATTTCATCCATTTGTCAACAAATAACATATGTTATTACCTTTGGCAACTTATTTATTAACTATTTTACAACTACTTTGATGAATATAATTTTTAATTATTTTATTCATCCATTTGATGTGAATGGATTCTATCCCAATATTTTGCAACTTATTTACAATTATTTTATAACTATTTTAACAAATATATTTTATAATTATTTCATTCGTCCATTTGAGCAATGAATTTTGTTCCTATCCTTTGCAACTAATTTATAACTAAAATTGAAATGAAAATAAAGGATTTAGTGACTAATTTGTAGCTAGGTGTTTAAATTTGGGTTTCAAAACAATTGTATGGTAGATGATTTTAGTAGTATTAAACAACTAAATTGCAACTTACAATGCAAGTATCTAGACTTTACATAACCATTATCATGTTGTCTTAATTATAATAAATAATGTTGAATTTTGCATTGGACATCATTATTTATAAACATGAAATGGATTTGAAACTTTAAATACATTTACAATCCAGGTTGAAAAATACATTACCAAAAACAAAAATTAATGTTTATATTAGAAGACAATTTAACTATGAATCTAAACATAATGCCCAAACTATATATAACATACATTTTTCTCTATCTAAACAAAAGGTCAAGTCATAAAAATGATAACCTACAACAATCAAATATTGTCATTTAAAACACTATATTTCATAAATGAACTTGTTTTCTATTTTTGTCGAAATGGAACTTGAGCCATGTAACCTTTTCAATGCATGTATTTACTTGAAATATGTCATGTTGTGACATTTAGTTCCACATGTGAAATGAAATCAATTGCATATCATAACATTATAATGTCAAAAATATGTAAATAATCCTTTCAACTTGAATAAAATTAGTTTACAACTATATTGCCACTAACATGCAACTTATTTGTCACTAAAATGCAATGTATAGAACATTGATACAAATTAAACTATAATTTGTACATTTGCAAATATAATCAAATATTATGTTTACAATCAGGTAAATTGAATTACAATTATAAGTATTTTTGAAAAAATCTTACCTTGTATACATAATTTTGATGCACATCTAAAAATAAAAACCTTGAACATTTAAGAGTAAAAGAAAAAACCTTCAACATCCAAGAACAAAAGTAAGAACCTTCAATATCCAGAAATAAAAGTAAAAACTTTCAACATCTAAAACTAAAAATAAGAATTTTGAACATCCAAGAGTAAAAGCAATAACTTTTAACATCAAAAAGTAAAAGAAAAAACCTTCGACATCAAAAGGTATGGGCAAACACCTTCAACATTCAAAAGAAACAACAAACACCTTCAACATTCAAAAGCAAGAGCAAAAACATTCAACCTCTCTAAAGACAAAGATAAGAACCTTCAACCTCCAAGAGCAAAAACAAAACCCTTCAACCTTTTTAAGAGCAAGAACAAGAACCTTCAACCTCTAAAAACAAAAACAAAAGCCTTCCACATGTTTAAAAGTAAGAACAAGAACCTTTAACCTTCAAAAGAAAAAACAAAAGCCTTCAACTTTTCAAAGAGCAAGAACAAGAACCTTCAACCTCCAAAATAAAAAACAAAAGCCTTCAATCTCCAAGTTATTTAAATAAATAATATAACTTATAATAACCTTTTATTTTTTGTTTTAAATTAAACAAAAAATAATAATCTTAGTTATACCACATGATATGAATATTGCATCACCAAAAGACTATGAAATACACAAAGTCTTTAAAAAAAAATATTTAAAAAAAAATCATCTTGAATTTCTTGACAATAAACATAAGTGCATGAAAGTCGTTCATGCATTGGGGCAAATTTATTGATGTACTACCATATGTCACTTGCTTAAAGGTTTCACGCCCAAATTTCAGATGTTTGAATTTCAAATTTTAAGTTGAATTATAGTTGTACACTACTTGCAAATAAGTTGAAATGTCATATATATTGAGTGATGGAAATCTACACATGTGGCATAATCATATGTGTTATTCAAGGCCATACATTTGTTGCAAAGTAGTTGTTGATTAGTAACTAAATTTATCATAGTTGTGATGTAATTATTACATGTGACTAAAGTGCAACTTGTTAACAAAGTCAAACACGATTAACTACAACCATATATACAGTGTGTACATTGTATTGTATAAATATACATCTTAAAACTAATTTGCAACTACAATACAACTATTTGATTTTCTAACATGGCATTTTATTTATTAATTTGTCATATTTTCATGGGACAATTGTAATGCAATTGTATATTAGTTGTTTTGGAGCTCTAGTTGTAGGGTAGTTTAATTTCCATGGACACAATTTTTCATAGTGACAACATGTTAAAATATTATATAAAAAAATGTCAAATATTAACCTTTTAAAACCTAAAATCATGAAATTAATGTACACAAAAAAAGTTGTATTCAACATTAATCATACACTATTCATTATTCCTTTAAATAAAAATTTCAATGAACTACAAGTATCGAATGATGAAAAAATGACATTTTAATGAAAATTCATGATTAATCGTGACTATTAGTTATTTTTAAAAAAACACTTTTAATTAGTAAAAAAAATCAACATTTGTTGATCGTAAATTACACATTATAAAACAAGTTCATAATCAATTCATGGGCGGTCTTTAATGTTATAATGATGAAATGCTTTTACTAGCTCTTTTAGTTTCGAATTCTTGGATCTTCAAATCACAAATTATTGAATTAAATGATTTAATACAAATTTTTGGCACAAAAATGTCAAATGTTATGAATTAAAACAAATTATGCAACAAAATGATGTAGATTTCATTGATATTTTAAATAGGTTTCAAACCACTTCATAAACTTGTGAAGACATAAATTTCATTAATAACATTTGTTGAAAAAAACCATTCATGGATAATAATTAACACATTTAGTTTATAAGAATGCAAAAACAATAGTTCATAACAAAAAAATATTAAAAAAAAACCTAATGAAACATTTGAATTTGTGGCACAAGATATCCATTTGGAACATTTTTTCTTTTCATTTCAAATTATTGATGTTCCCAAGTTAAGCAAATCACCTTCATTACATTCTTTAAAAAAATGTTAATAAAATCATGTGCTAGGAATTATACATCATTAGATGGTCTTCTAAATGGCATAGATGGAACTTTTCAATATTATATTGAATACCATTCAAAAACACTCATGTGGATAAATTTTCACAATCCATAAATTGGAATTGATTCAAAAATGGAACATTCACACACGTAAAGTTTTTTGCACTTGAAAAAATTTGGACACCAACTAAATGAAAAAAAACTGAAATAAAAATAGTCAATTTAACCCTTTTCATATTACAATAAGGATCTAATTTTTAATTCAACTAGTTGTTGGATGACCATACATCATGCACAAGGTTTAACATTTGGTTCTCTTGCATTTGACCTTAATGGAATGAAACATGAATTGATATACAAAACATTATTTCAAATTCCTTTTAAATAACATTTATATTTACTTTTTCCATTGTCAAATAAAAAATTAAAAGTGAATTTTATTATAAGAGAAAATTGTTTCATCTCAGAACAAGTGCACAATACAAACTAATGATTGCATCCATGAAATTATATTGTAAAAAATTTATAGTGATACAATCTTTAAACTTGCATTTCAAGAACATTTTGGCATATCTAAATTTCTCCACATTTCATATCTTTTGTTTAAATGAAACAATAATCCAAAACATTGATGTAAAACAACAAGTTCTCAATGCACTTTCAAAAAAGTCTAAAATTTTGTCATGTTATAATGAACATGGAACAATGATGTTTTAATGCACTTATATCATTAACAAAAAAAATTTATAATAGATTCAAACACAAAACTTATTATTTGATTTTTCAACAAAAACATAAGAATTTATATAATTATAATTATAATCTATAAACCATCACAAATGCAAAAAAAAAAATTCATCTCTATTTTAGGATTTTTTAATAAAAATTCTTAAATACTTTCCAATTATAATAATTGGAGATTTTAACATAAACATGTTAACAAATACACCTTAGTAAAAATAAAATAAAATATGTGCATAATTATTATTTTAAAAATCCGAAAATACAACTTTTAATAATACACAAATAGATCATATATATGTGGATTAATGCACCAACACAATAATGTCACACTATATCAACATAAGCTTATTGGAAAATCATAATTTTAAATATATATTGCATTCAAATTATATGACTACATTCCTTAATTTATTTTACCGTAAATTGAATACACAATTCAAAATACACATTTAAAGAGTAAAATTTAAAAACAAATTAGTGTACTTCAAATAATGAACATAACAATCACATTTGTCCCAATTGGATTCCCAAAAAAAACATTGTACCCATGTTTATTAATAATCATGCATGAATACTAAAACCTTAAACACTAATTCCTATAGTTAATATTCAAAGATTTGAAATCATCAAGATGATCAATTGGAATTTAATCTCAAATTGCATCATTTAAAATGGACATGAAAGTCGATATGCATGTTTGAGTATTCGAACTTTAAACCTTGAATTTAACAACAATTAGATTTTTTTTCATAAGAATTAACAACATTTCGAGATTTGAAATTTGTTATACATTTTGGATTATGGGTAGCAAGTTATGGTGTGCTTAAATTTTTGTCACAAAAAAAAATTTCTTCCACTTTTGACTAAAATGATGACCAAAATCCAATTTTACACAAGATTGTGAAATGGTACTCAAATCTATGAAAGAGATTGTTACACGATTAATCCCAAATGAAACCATTATCAAATTGTTTATATAGACCATATGATGGACTTTTAAAATGTAATATCACCAAATGCCACAGTCCATCAAGAATGTGGAAATGAACTTTGAATTTTAATTGTTGTCAATAATCCTCCAAAATTTTGTCCTAAGAAAATTAGTGGGGAATTAACTATCTAAAATAGTTGTTTAAGGTGTCATTGGCTAAAAATTGGTACTTTTAAGGACTTTAAGATCAAAATGACCTTGATGTTCATAAGTCTTTTTGGAGAATTGTACAATTTTTGCATTTTTTTCATTGTATTCGAGCTCATTTGATATATATTTTAAAAATAACTCATTTCATTACTACAAAACATGGTTTTTCAAGCAATTCAAGTTGATTAATTGGTATTTGTTTTATTATCAGACATGTCCATTTTGATTAGGGGGTTAAAGCATGTATTTTTTGACCAATCAACTTGACTAGGGTGACTTATTTTGACCAATATATCTACTAAAATTAAACAACCCTAGTCAAAATGGTCAAATGGGACATTTAATCAAATTGAACATAAGAAATTAAAATCATTAATCAAAATGACTAATGTTCTCTAGTAAAATGGGACATCTTATGCCTATTACATATTTATTTCCTACCTCCCACTTACAATTTTACAACCTACTTACCTACCCACCCACCCATCTATTTCCTACAACCTACCTACCTTCATACCTCATAATCTTGTAATGAAGTGTCAAATTTAACAAATGTTGAACACCTTTTGATGGTGTGGTCCATTGGTTAAAAACTTGGTTTATCATTGGGGAGGTCAAAGGTTCAATTCTTATCATTATAACCTATGTACATGTTTAAGGGGTTAAAGTAGGTAATGTAGGCTAAGTAGGATATACTAGGTTAGGTTAAGGTAAGTCAAATAGGATAGGGTAGGTAGGGTGGGGTAGGTTACCACCTACCTACTTATTTTCCTTTTTATGACCTACCTACCTACCACAAATTTTTTTTATCCGGGTAGAAATTTGACTAGTCAAAATTAACAATCAAAATGATTAGTCAAATGGTCGAGTAAAAAAAACCACCCTAGTCACAACGGACATGTCAAAATCAACTTGTCCAAAATGATGGAGTGGTATTTTTTACGCTTGTTCAAATTGGGTACTTTTTTACTAGAGTTGCCAATAAAAAAGTAACATGTTTTTTAGTAGTGTTTTGCCAAAAAATTCAAACCTTTATATTTTAAAAATTTGTGACTAGATGATGATCTCAACATGAAGCCCTAAACTTGTTTATGAGCTTCTTGTTTTTTTTCCCTCTCTTTCCAAGTTGCTTGCACATTGCAATAGATTGTATACTCTTGATTATAACGAACAAGCTTTTCTCATTCCTCAATTGTCAAGTTTTTTTCCCGAGTTCATTGCTAACAATTGCAAAGTTGTTCTTCAACTTGCTTGATCTTTTCATGTGCATAGATTACATATCAAGGGGCCAAAAAAAACAAACATTACTATCACTTAATACCCTTTTTCTGTTCATTTTGAATTTGTTTTTATTTTGGTTTGAAGATTTCTTAGGTTGCAATGGGATTTTGTTTGAAATCTAGTGATCATATTGTGCTTATGACAATCTACATGTGTTTTTGTTTGTATATTAAGGTTTTCTTGTGAATGTTAATACCTAGTACGTTTGTGTGATTTTTACAAGTTTCCATGCATGGGTACAACATTATTCAACGCATTGGGATTTTGTAGTTGTGTTTTTGTGATAATTTTTCATCTAAGCTTTCATGAGATTTTTATTTCATAATTTGCATTCAAAAGGAAGATTATTACTGTTATGGATAGTATATAAGGTTATTGTTTGATTCTTTAGACTTTTCTGGGACTTTTGTGTGTTTGCAACCCTGATTAAAAGGTTTCAACTTTTTCAACCCACTCAATCTTCTCTGTACATAATCTTTCAATCTTGGATTGCACAACTAGCATGCACTTGGACCTTGTTGGTGTTTAAGTCTTCTTTGTATGTTGGGAGCATCATTTGTTTCACAAAGTTGTGTACAATTTTGTGTGATATTAGGGTTTGAATATGTCATGCAACAAAACACCAAATGAGGCTACCTAGGGGTCATCTACTTGATTCATCTTTAGTGAACGTAACCAAGGATCAACCAAAGTTTTTGTAGGGTAATAGTTCTCACCTTTCTTTATTTTATGTTTGTTAAGTTTTTTTTTGCTTGTTTTTGTTCTAGTTATCGATGTTGTGGATACTATTTAAAGTTATTATTTGATTTTTTAAGCTTTTCATGGACTTTTGTGTGTTTGCAATCTCAAGATTAAAAGGTTGTAATTTCTTTAGCTTGCTTGACTTTCTTTACATAACTAATCTTATTGAGAAAATGAGGAAGAGGGAAACAAAGAATAACAAAAAAGGCAACAATAGTGGCAACAATTGTGCCCCAAGAGATATTGTCATAGATCAACACCACCACCACCACCAATATTTATGGTAGTCATAATGGGGGTATGGTGTTTGTTTGTGCTACTTAATTCATCCTTTAATCACAACTACATCCATGACAACCCATGTATGTATTATGTATGAAGCTCACCAATGGGTATGTCATTTTTTTGAAAAGTTTTTTTAGGGGTTTGTTGTTAAAACATTTTTATTGCTCTAGAGTTTTTGGGTTCCTTGAATCTAAAAGGATATGAACTCCACATGAGCAGGTAGTTAAGTGAGTGGGTAACAAGATCCCTTGAAACTTGTGAAATAAAATATTTTAACAAAATTGTTTTGAATTCTTATTGATATTAAAGTTTGAAGATTATACGTAATAGAACATTGAGGGAGAACACCTCTACATTGTAAGGCTTGTCAACTGGATTTGCCTTTAATGAATGCAACTAGAAGATTAACCAAAGTTTTTGTAAGGTAACAATTTTCACCTTTCTTTGTCTTATGTTTTTTTTTACTTTCTTTTATTTTAATTATCAATGTTGTGGATTGTATTTAGGGTTATTATTTGATTCTTTAATGTCTTCATGTGGACTTTTGTGTGTTTGTAGTATGGATTAAAAGGTTGCAATTTCTTCAACTTGTTTGAATTTCCTTTGTAGTTAATCTTACAATCCCCAACTTGCATAACTAGATAGCACACAACTTGCTAGTGAAGGTCTTCTTTACATGTTGGGAACATCATTTTATTTCACAAATTTATCGTCTAATTTCTTGTGATATTAAGGTTTGAAGAATTTATGTAGCTTATAATAGTTGGTTGTCATTAGAAAAAAATCTTGCAAACTTTTTTGTTACACATCTTGTTATTCACATTGCATGTTTGTAAAATACAAGGTTGAACATGTTTAAGAGAACCAACTTGAGCTAATACATGGCACCTCAAAACTGAGGTGATGTAAGGCATATACACTATGGGAGACCTACCAACCAAGCTATAAACTGACTTGTAAAAGATACTAAGATTCGAAAAGCAAGGTAAAATGAAAGGTAACGCGGATGTTGCTTGAATCGAATGCAAAATGACACATGCAAAGATGGCGTGCAAGATAAAATTGCTCAAATAGAGGAGATAATGGATAAATGGTCACAAAGAAGATTGGTAACTAACCTTATAAACTACGTTTCAAATGCACTTCTTATTTGTCATATATAGACCACAAAGCAAGAAACTTGTGTTACAAAAGTTCTTTTCAACTTCAATTTTTTTTCCTAATTTTTTTTATTACATTGTTTTAGCAAAGATAACTTTCGCATTGTAAAAAGTTATTGCAAGAATGAACAAAACTCCAGCTTGGTATTACCTCTTGGATATTCCAATGGTTTTTTGGTCATCTTGCAAATTCTTTCTAATATGCTTGAGATTAATGTGTATTCAATCATAGATTCCAAGGTGTTTGGTGTGACAGTTGGTGACAATTTTCTTTTTGCCATTGGAGTATAAAGGTACAAACGTGTGGTTGAATAATGTAAATTGAGGTATTTTGCATGTAAATTAGTAGTAGAATGAAAAAGAATGCAATTTCATTGTGCAAGTTGCCAAGGGGTTGAAAGAGCGAATGAAAATTAAATAAAATTTAAAGTGGTAAGGTGTCCTAGGGTATTTGACATTGTTTCAATTCTTATTTGTCACAACCCTAGCATTTGGCTTGCGACCAAGTCAAGGGGGTTGCAAGATGCGGGCCGAATAGTAGACCCGGGAGTGCAATTGTGTGAGAGGAAAACTCTAAGTGTCAATGAGGACATTGACCTCTTCTTCTAGTGGGGGAGAGTGTCGCAACCCTAGCATTTGGCTTGCGACCAAGGCAAGGAGGTTGCGAGGTTGCGGGCCTAGAAGTAGACCCGGGAGTCACATCACATGCTCCCGGGAGTGCAAAGAGTCCAGAGAGTGTGAGGGAA
>Ga0209208_10006969_pt1 | contig 15494 bp, 15 predicted proteins | sample S1TSphfallax_3_FD_187694 | JGI IMG/M metagenome (GOLD analysis project Ga0209208, IMG submission 187694) | Host-associated microbial communities from peat moss isolated from Minnesota, USA - S1T2_Fd - Sphagnum fallax MG (SPAdes) (version 2) | ecosystem: Host-associated > Plants > Peat moss >...
GGGTTGCTGTAAATAGACTGATGACGGGATGGATGAACTGGCCGTCCGGCTGGATGGATGACTGCATAATGCAGAGGTGAAATAAAAATCCCACTCTCTCCCAAAACCACAACTTACCCACCTATCTATCGACCCACCTACGTATCAAATTTCCTACCTACCTATGTGCTTCTTTTCCTACCTCCCAAGCTCTTGTACCTACTTTCTTATTTCCTGCTTTCTCACTACCCACCTTACATACCTTCTCACTATTTCTCTCAAAAACCACCCCTTACCTACCTGCCTACCTACGTGCCTGCCTGCCTCCTTTTCTGGTTCTTTTTCCTACCTCCCTAGCTTGATTCCGTGAGAAGGCGAAAAGTAGGTAGTGAGTTCTCTCTAAACCTACCTTTCACCTTCTCACCATTTTTCTACCGTGTCACTATTAGGGTTTAGGTCCTGTCCGGCTTCAGGGGCCAATCGGATTCAGGGGAAGCCGACCAAACGCACAGATTTAAGGGAAGCTTTATTTGGTCGGCTTCACTCTTGCTTTACTATATGTAATGCTCCTCCCCCTATGGGAGATGTGGCCCCTAACTCCTCTCCCACACCCATGCTTTTAGCAAAGGCCCTTCAGCCTATTACCCTTCCATAGGGGCCCCTCTCTATAGTTTTGACCCCTCCCTTTTTCCCTTGTGTCATTATGATTTCTACTTCGATCCCAATTTGTCCAATTAAGGTGTATTGGGTTTATGGGCCAATTGTATCGTCAATGCATGTTGAGAATATAAATCAACCCCCCCTTCAGCACAATACCCCTTATTCCAGTTGTGGGGCTTTATTTATGTGTCTTGGTTTGGCATGCCATTAGAGGCAGTGCCAACCTTTTCAGGTTAGCTCCTCCAGACCCCATGCCCCCTTCTAGTAGCTTGGGCATGGATATCAAATTTGGATCCTATTGGAGTTGTTTTTGTTAAGGTTCCCTAGGCTTTGATTGTATTCTTGCATCCTAGTTGTTTTGAGGTGAAAGTTGTAGCATTTAGATTTCCTTTGGATCACATGATGCAAAACCTAATCAATGTTGTTGCTTGGCACTTTTTTCTATTTTTCCCCTAGTGGTGCCTTCTTTTGCCTGCTCAAGGTGGGAAGGTTGGGCATAAGGAAATTAAAATTTGATTATGAAGTATCATTTTTGGTGATTAGGAAGAGTTTCAGGTGGAGCATTTGTTGCATGCGCAAGCTTTGGCGACTTTTAATTTTCGGTCCTCCCCTTGTTCAAATGGTGCCCTTCTTTAGGAGGCTTCATCTTTTTTTCCCATTCAGTGCCCCATTGTTTTCATCGAAGTTTAGCCCTAGGGTAAGTTGGGGAGTATGTTTGTGCTTCAAGGGCCTTCACCCCCTTGGTGCTAGCTTCAACCTCTTCAAAGAACATTAATACTTTACAAGCTTTTCATTGCTTAGATTTGTCCTTGCATTATTCAAATTCTTTGATGGAGTTTCAGTTGGAAGCAGATTTGGATTTTTCTTTAAACATGTTCAAGTCAACTTTCATCCATTTAGTTCACCTTTTAGTTGGAATGCCTTTAGGCATGATTTTTGAGCACCTTCGAAATATATTTGATCCAAAAGACTTAGTTGGTGATTTTTCCCAATTATTCTTGGTGTGTTCTTATGTTGTTACAGGGTGTATTCTTGGGAATTTAGTTAAGGCCCTTGGTGCTACTAGGTTGTTAGCTTTGGCCAAACCTTTTGGTGACATTCGACTAATTACAATAGGCGAGTATTTGGTTCAGTCCCACAAATGTGCTACTTAGTCTCCTTGAGGGTTATCCCTTCCATTAAGTTTCTATACCCCTACTGGAGGCATAGGGTTTTTGGTGTTCCTTTGAGGTCCCTTTCCTTCATTTCTTCTTTTTTCTAAGAGGTTTTGGATGATGATGTTCAACACATAGATGCCTTTCCTAGGTTGGGGGATGTGCGGGTGGCATTTGAAATTCTCATTCATTGTTTCATAAAAGGTTTTATTATTATTTTCGTTCTTTCCCCCCACTCCTGGATTTTCAGTGCTATCTAACTTTATTTGATTCAACCTTTATTCATGTATTTGGGAAACTTTTAACGCCAATTTTTTTTGAGTGTTCAAAAGTTTTTTTAGTTCATTAACAAGCCTCTCTACCTATTTCTAAAGGTGGAGTAGGTCTTGTTTTTATGGACATTATCACCTTGACAACATAATTAGGGAGCTAAGGGCTTGTCACCTTAATTGTCACATCTAGATTTTTGCAAGATGGTTATCAGTTTTTATTGGGGTTATAGGGTGACGCATTCCCAAGTCCCAAGTTAGACCCAAAATGGGCCTTGGTTTTTTAAAACAACGAAATTGTGGGGACTTGAAGGCACACTCCCAACTCTCAACACTAAAAGGGGTAAAGGGGCGTGCTGAAGTTCTAGGATGGGACTAATAAGAGGGACAAGCTTTAGTTACTTACTTGAACCTACATCAAACTAACCAACAAGTTGGTTAGTTCGCATTCTGGAGCACCTTTGGTGCTAGGACAAGCCATGGGCAACTCTGGACTCACAAGACTCACCACGGCCCAGATTTAGGGGAGGTCACCACCTTCCCCTATATAGTATTCTTTGTGTTACTCCATGGCACCTACATCCGAATGACTTTTTGTCCCGGGACTCCCAAGGAGGAGTCTCGAAACTGTCCCGGTTTGGACTCCCGAGACTTTGCGAGTTCATAACTCTTTGCTCAGACCTTCGATTGGGATGAGGTCTAAAGCAAACTTGTAGTTCTTCTTGAGAGCTTTCCAACAGTGTGTCACACTCCACCTGCACACACCGGGATCCAGTCGATTCCTGACTTTTAGTGGTTGCCAATTTGACTTTCGACCTTTCTTTTTGCCATAACTTGTGCTGCAGATGTCCAAGTGGCTCATGCAAGGCCATTTTCAACATCTACATTTTGATAGTTTTCCAATGATATAAAGAACACCTCAAGGCGAGGTGTTTTGACCCCTGCAATCGAACTCTGAAATTTTGAGAGTCCCGGAAGACTCCCAAGTCCCCATTTCGGGAGTGTGAGCGTCATCCTCACACTTTTCCAAAAGTGGGGTTGCGACATAGGGGCTAGCAGTTTAGGTCCACTTCCATTCCATCTTCATTTTAGGTGGGCTCATGACCTTGTACCTTCATTTGTTTAAACCTCCACCCCACCTTTAGAATAATTATTAGAGAGAAAAACAAATCATCCTCAAGAAAGTATCTCAAAGAACATGCGCGAATATTCATTTTCTAACATCTTTTCAAAGTTGTTTTTTAATTATCATCATGTTCGGTCGAGATCTTATTTAAGCCCAGGTTTGGGTGCTTAGTTTTTTGCTCACCTAATTATCCCATATTTTAGGATGACTATTAACATTTTTTCCTTAACACTACGTATTAGATTAAGCCTCCCCCATCACACAACTCATGGTCTTTCTTGATGCATATGTGGCCAAGCCATAGATCCAACAAGGATAAACCTATTTTGTTGAACTCAAGGGGGAGAATGCACAACCACACATGATGTAATTGAAGATTCTTTTGCTTCCATTATTAGGGATGTCAAATTCCATGTTTTGCGTGAACAAACACATGTTCTCTCGATGCCAGCCTTCTAGACATCACGATAATGGATGCATATTGTACTTATGACATGGTATTCACATTTTAGCTAATGTAGTCATTGTTGATCTAACTCGTGCAAATCTTATTTCGTGAGTTGTTTCTTCCCAAGGAGCGGTTGCGACATTTACAACTCAAGCAAAGGTTGTGTCATATCACAACTGACACCTTGAAAATGATTTCATCTCTCTAGTAGTAAAGATATTTGGATGTTTACATCAATAGGTGTATGACTTCCTTCATCATTGTGCCAACATGGCATGGTCAATGAAGGGTTCTAATGATCCCTCTCTTTCAATTATAAGTTCATTTTATAGGCAAAGGGTGTTAATGGCTTTCCAAAAAATTTAAGTGGCCACTATCTTGTGTTAGGCAATTTTGACAACTTGACAGGCTTGTTCTAAGCTTAGTGTCCTTCTAGGTTTCTCACCCATCTCCTTGCACGATTTTCTTTGTGCCTCTATGGTGGGTTTAGGGTCCTGGGTTTCAAGTTTTCTTCTATTAAGGCTTCCCATTGTGCGTTTTGCACTTTCGGGTGTGGTCTTTTTGTTTGGACTTTGATCCTTTCTTTTTTCTTCTCTTGTTCCCTTGCCGGGTGTTTTTTCTATATTTATTTATTTAACCAAAATCCTAAAAATAGACCTACTATCTAGGGGCCAAAAGCCCTTAAGCTACTATACTCTACCATGAATCTAAACACAATATCCTTGCCTTGGTAGGTCCCTGCTGTAAATTACAAGTTTTTATAACAGTCAGTGCTTGTTGAAAACCACGAGTACTCCAGCCTCTCCCCAAGCTCAATCCCCATCTTCTCTTTTCATAATAATAATACATACCACATTAGGTCCTCTTTTGTGGACTTTTGATGAGATCAAAGAAATGGACCTAGACATGCTCTGTTTCCCGTTGGAAATTTTCTTAACTCTCCATATTTCCCTCCTCCAATCTCTCTGATTTTCAAAGAGGTTTTGATTCTGGCCCATGGTTGAGCATTGGTTTGAATTTCTGTTGGGTTTCTCTTTTTGGAGCTTTATGGGTGAGTTTGAGGTCGAGGATTTGGAGGTTTTGGAATTGGTTTTATAATGCTTCTGTTGCTGCTGCCATGATGTTCCGGGTTGTTGTTTGAGGTCACTTGTGTGTGTGAAGCTCGAGAGCGTTTGAGTTTTTGACATGGCGATCACCCTCTCTCAAGCTTCCTCGCGCTTGGTGGCCCCTTTTCTTACTCCTCCTTCATTCAGGAGGTCGTCCAGTCGCGTTAAGAGCTTCTGTGGTTGTCGATCGGGCGGTCCGGGAAGCTTCTTCTTCGTCCATGGTCAGCGGACCAGAGCCTCTGCTAGCAATACAAACTATATATTCGGGGTCGATGTGCGTGCCTGTGTCCTGCCAATTCGCAAAACTGTCCGAGCAACCGGTGTACAGCAGTTGTCCTCGGAGCCATTGGAGGGGGGAGAAACAGACCCGGAGACTGTAATAAGAATTGTAATTGACAATGAAATGGACGAGAACTGTACCTCCATTGATATCATCTCGCCCAACTGGCCCGGGATTCTAGCGTGCGTAACATTGAGATTCAGAGACCTGGAGCTGCAAGTGGTGAAGGGTTCTGTGGAATTGAAGGAAGGGTTTGTGTTCCACAAGTTCTTAGTGACGGACAACCGAGGCCTCAAACCTCAAGATGCCAAAACCCTAAACATGATAGAGAAAGGTTTGCACGCGGCTTTGGATCCCGTACTGTGGCCGGAGCTAACGACGGACGGGAAACTCACAAAAGGTGTCGGACTTGTGGGCAATCCGGAGCTCCAGAGACGGAGAAGGTTGATGTGGCTGATGGACCAGTATTTGAAGAACGATGTCCTGAGCATTCAGAAGAGCATTGTTGACCACGTCGAGTACACCATTGCGCGCTCTCGCTTCAAGTTTGATGACTTTGAAGCTTACAAGGTTGATCTGCATCCTGCGTTCAACCACTTCACCTTCAGTATTCCGTATTAAACTCAGATTGGACGTACTGGTGAGGAAGGTGGACTATGTGTGGTGCTGTTAATGTACAAAGGATCAAGCTTTTCTGTCAATATGTGACCCAGGGTCCAATTACCACAATGGTGAACAGCAATAGGTCAACAATGGTAATTGCAATAGGTCTTAAAGACTTCAAATCAATCCAAAAATTCCCATCTGCAACAAGTTCCATTACATAATTAGTGCTCCAAAGAGAATTGTCCAGGTTCTTCCATATGGCCAGAATGCTAACTGGCTGCCTTAAAATAATTTGTATCCTAAGTTTCAGAGAAGGCAGACCTTGAACCTGTAACTATGCGGTGTCCACATCACCTACAAATGTGGAGCTGCCATGTTGTGCAATTGACTGGGCAGACTATGAGCTGCTCACCAGCCTCTTGCAGAACAATCAGCAGGTTCCTGATGTGATCACTTGCCCTGTAGTTTGAGAGGTGATTTTTTTGCCCTATCACTGATTCTGAAGCTTTTGTGCAGGCTACAGCTAACAGTGTAAGGGACCGACTAATTGAGAGCTGGAATGACAATCAACAATTCCATAGGGATATGGATTCTAAACGTGTTTACTACCTGTCAATGGAGTTTCTAATGGGTTTGTCTCTTCATCTGACTTCTATGCATTTCTTTCCTGCATCCAATTTCTTAGGTCTGTAACATTGTTGAGACCATGTGAGAGTCAGCTTTCTATTCAGAGCATGGAATATATCAATCTACTTGAAACATTGTTTCTTATAGGTGTAAACTTGCATGGAACATCATAGGGCGGTCATTGCTGAACAGTATATTCAACCTGGGAATAAAAGAACAGTATGCACAAGCTTTAAATGAGCTGGGCTACAATTTGGAGGTCGTCGTGGAGCAGGTATGTATTGGTTCACAGTGAACTAATGATTGAGTTCTTCATGACTATTGTTCAAAAGAAAGACAATATTCAGGTGGATAATTATTCAAGTGGAGGTTCTTGAGTTTTAATCAGTAAACATACAAGGCTTGAAATGTATGTGAATTGTTTGTTGTTTGTATGAATTGCTGCAATCAATAGTACATGCCTTATCACTTTCAGTAGAATTACATGCTGTGTAAATATAGCTACCTGTAAGACAATGTTCTGCCTGGCCTGTCTACAGGACCTGTTCATAAAGTTCAATACTAGACACTACTTGTTTTTGGTGCAGCATTAGGTGTGGCTGGCAGATACACATTGTAATGAAAGGACTTGGATTGTCAGCTTTTGAATCATAGTGAAATTTCAAAGAGTTTTCATGTCCTGACTGAGAGACCATTTTTCAATATATCAGTCAATCACTTGGTATACTGCAATTAAGATAAAGGCTTTGATAACACCTTGCATGGCAGGAAAGGGATGCAGCACTTGGTAATGGTGGCCTAGGGCGGCTAGCAGCATGTTTTCTGGATTCCTTGGCCACCATGAATTATTCTGCTTGGGGGTGAGTCTTTTCTTGCTTATTTCATTTGTTTCTTAGTGGTACTTGTGCATTGGACTCAGGGACTAGTCCAAGGGAGAATGCTGACTCCACCAAACTATCAACTGGGTTATTTGTAGCTGCTCATGGATTAAACTAGCTACTATTGTCAGTCAGGATCTTGACATAGAGCACTCTACTACCCGTCACTAGTTGGTTCAGTCAGATACAGCTTGACATTTGTCACAATCAGAAAACCTGGTGGCTATGCACTTAAGAAGGACATGAAATTTCACCTTTGAGTTGAAATCTGCAAAGAAAGAAGCAGGAGCAGCTCAGACTTCAAGTAATGTAGCCATCATAGGACCAGTGTTTAGCCCCTCAAAATGATCATGATGTGTTTATAGATTAACCATGCAGGCATATATATCTGTGTCACACTTCCAGAGATGAAAAGGAAAGCTATGCTATCATTAGTGTAATTCTTGTCCCTGAAGACAATGATGACAGGCTGCTCTGATTTGTTTGACTGCAGTTATGGTATACGCTATCAGTATGGACTGTTTCGGCAGACACTACAAGATGGTTTTCAGCATGAGCAGCCAGATTACTGGCTTAATGTAGGCAATCCTTGGGAAATTGAGCGTGTTCACGTCACTTATCCCATATCAGTGAGTCCTCTGTCTCCTCAATAAAGGAACACACTATGCAAATGCAACAATTTCTCTAGAAAAATGGATGCCTTGACAAAAAGAGGGGAATAACTAAGTCTGAAAGCAGTGGCAAGGTTGTGGTCACTGGATAATTGGAAACAATGCATCTTATAAGGATTCTAATTCTCTCTCTTGAAAGGCAAAGAGTGGTTCAGGTCATGGCTTCAAGTTTTATGATTTTGAACTCACATAGTTTGGGCAGTTCCAAAGGGTTATTGGAGGTAGAGTTTACTACTAAGGATATAGAGTTTGAGCCCATATGGCTATTACTTTTCCAAGAAAGACTGTGGAATTTCCGCATTCTTGCAAGTTTGTAGCAATCAATCTAGAATGTGTCCAGTCAGTGCCCACCTTCTTCATACCTCCTTTGGGCCAAAAGACTCTTGAGATTGGGAAAGCAAATAATGATGACTCTGCAGTGAGGTCTGTGAACAGATGGTGAGTTCAAAATCCTTTTCTCTGGGTTTCTGTTGTCTATACAGTTCTAGGGGTTGAGTAGTTTATGTTGCCTGTACAGTTCTATGGAAAAGTTGAGGAGAAGTGGGTAGAAGGGACGAAGACTTTCACATGGACACCAGATGAGATGGTGAGTCAAATTAACACTTCTCTGCTTCTTGCACAGTGGAGATGAAAATTTAACTTATCAATTTGATTGTTAATTTGTGCACGAATGAGTTGTATCTGGTCTAAGGATAGTAGCCATAACCTCACAACTATCTATAACTTGCTTTCCTGGGAACAGGTTGAAGCAGTGGCATATGACAATCCCATTCCTGGGTACAACACAGGCAATACAATAAATCTCCGCCTTTGGGCTGCCAAGCCAAGTGGTGAATTTGACCTGGTATGTGGCTACAAACCTTAATTTGTCACTGTTACTGGTAATCTCAAAGTAGCATTTCATCAACATCCTCATATGAAGTTTGAAATGTTACAATGTAGAAACTCTAATGTGCTCTTGAAACAGCAATCTTTCAATACTGGGGACTATGTAAATGCCATCCTCAGCAAGCAACGAGCAGAAACGATTAGTAACGTACTCTACCCAGATGATCGCACTTATCAGGTTCATGTTCCATTAAAGCCCCAAGCTCTTGAGAATGTTGCTTGGCAGTACATGTTGCTGTTTGTGAGCAAAAATTGTGCTTGTGTAGAACTTTGGCAAATGATTCCAGCAATCCAGCTGTCATTTAAGTCATTTCCATCTACCATGGATGGATGTAAATGGTTGACAGCTCAGGTTGTTCACACCTGTGCAGGGGAAGGAATTACGTCTCAAGCAGCAGTATTTTTTTGTGTCTGCTTCACTTCAGGACATCATGCGCCGGTTCAAGGACCACCATTCCACTTTCGACAACTTTGCTGACAAGGTCTGCAACCCTTCCCATTACTTCCAAACAAGAACAGACCTGAATACTCCAGCTTTTCTTCAGATCTGGAACCTTATTGAGGAGAGTTTTTTGAACTACCAGGTAGCAGTTCAATTGAATGATACACACCCAACCATAGGAGTGCCGGAGCTGATGCGGCTCCTTGTAGATGTTGAAGGCTTGCAATGGGCTAAGGCTTGGGACATCACTACCAAGGTTTTCTCAATCACCATCCATTCTGTTGTTGCTGAGACACTCGAGAAATGGTCTGTTGAACTTCTCCAGACTCTACTTCCTCGTCATTTGCAGGTATCATTTGTTTCTCGCAACTTTACATGTCATTTTAAAATGGATAAGTGGCCCTGTATCATGTCTCTGCAGCACCATTTTCCATTGTACACACTTTCTGATAGATATCTCTGGTGTTGTGGTTCAGATCATCTTCAAAATCAATGCAATGTTTCTTGAGGAAGTAAAGAACAAGATTGGCAATGATTATGACCATCTCGCACGTTTGTCTATTATTGAAGAGGGAGAAAAAAAGGTAAGCACACTGCTGTAGCCCAACATAAAGTTTTAAAATTGTTAGTCTTGCTCTTGCAAAACCAAAAATAGTAACCTTTAATTGCCAAAACATCTAGTAATTGACATCAAATTATCTGTGGACAATTTCAGCTGAATTACTTCAAGTTACCATTTTTTGTATCAATGCTTCTTATTATAAGCATATACTTGCTTGGGATTGCAGAGTGTCAAAATGGGATCTTTAGCTTTGGTAGCATCACACACTGTGAATGGTGTCTCAAAACTTCACAGTGAACTTCTCAAAGAGAGAGTCTTCAAGGTGTGTACAGTTAATATTTTCCCTGCAATTGATGGAGTGTTTCATTCTCTCTGCTCAATGGAGTATAATGTGTTTGGAACTGATTTTGTCAGGATTTCTATGATATATTTCCTCACAAGTTCCAAAACAAGACAAATGGTGTTACTCAGGTCCACATCACTGTACCAAACCACTCTGTCTCAGCAATTTCTCTCTGAACCTCCAGAAACTATATACAACACCAATGATTGAAAACCCTGAACCTTCCAACATTGTATGGCCACAATATTTCATTTACATGGCATACAAGGATGTAGTTCAGGGGCAGGTCAATGTACCAAGTCTGGATACAGACCAAAATAGCATATGCTGAGTTCTCCATTCTAAGCCTGCTTGTTGAACCATTGCTCTTTCCTGTTGCTGTGTTTTGAGAGGACATCAGAGGCAATATTGAGCACTAGTATACTCTGCTTTACTCTCAGAAGCACACAACACTTCTGATGATAACTAGCTCTTGAATCAAAATGTATGAGTCAAAGCCATTGATCATGAAGGGGGTGTGTTTCTACAGCGACGGTGGTTGGCGTTCTGTAACCCAGGGTTACGAGACATGCTTACTAAGTGGCTGGGGACAGAAGCCTGGATAACTAATCTTGACCTTCTCACAGGTCTTCGTCAGTATGCTTCAGATCCAATTCTTCAAAAGGAATGGAATCTGGTCAGTCCCTTATCTTTTCTTAGAAACTAGGGTATTACTGAGTGCCAAGAATCTAAATGCAATGGTGTGATTTTTTCAGTTGACTTTTATGTGGTCTGGGTACCAAATGGATGAAAGAATAGGTTTTTTCCCAAAGAATAGTCAAAAGTCAAAGCCCTGGAGATACAGGCATGGATACTCCCTTGCAGTTTTTCCCAATAGGTTACTTTCCTGTAAAAGGGGTGGTCAGATATGTTTATATAATCTTTTGTTCCTCCAACAATCCACCTTGGTTTCATATATCTGCTGCATGTGGAACAGTTCTATGGTGCATAATAGAATCTGTTACTTTGGATTCTTCTTTGCTGCCTTGGTAAGTGACCATTGTGGACAGTTGGGTCTGATTGGCAGGTTCGTAGACATAACAAGGCAAGGTTGGCCACGTATATCGAGGCCATCAGTGGTGTCAAGGTAACCATTCCTGTTTTGCCCTACATTTGCATTGGACTCCTAGCCCAATGTATCCATGAAGGTGATCTGAATTGGACACCTTCATGGATAAACAAACAATGTTCTAGTTTTTGAGCTACCTATACTTGTGCATCATTCATGGGGATCTTCAGAGTTAACCTCATGGTCAACCCATATTCAAGATTCAGTTGATGTTTCTTCAGGAATATGTGACCTGATTTCTCTCAGGGCATTGTGTACTTTAAATGTGCTGATAGTTATTTACTGTACTTGATGTCACATGATCAATTCACAAATGCATTTGTCAAATCCTCTTGGAGGCAAAAGTAGAAGCTATGCAGTACTTTGGTGAGACCATAAACATGGAGAAAATGTTGTCAAAACTAAACCATTTGCTTGTGCATTTGTGTTGTGTCCAATAATCACATTCAAAAGGTGAGAGAAGGCAAAATATTAGGGTGTGCACTAAGAATGCAAATGTACTCAGTGAGAGTACTGTGTTTTCCAATAAACACACCTGGATTGATGGAATTTGAATATCTGGGTTCAGGACACACCAGTTACATGTGATTATGGGGGTTTGGGTGACAGGTCAGCATAGATGCTATGTTTGATGTACAGGTGAAGCGCATCCATCAATACAAGAGACAACTCCTTAATGTGCTCAGCATCATCCATCGTGCTGACTGTATTAAGGTATCTCCAACACCATCTACCCTGACCATCTCATATCTAATGTATCAAAAAGCAAGTCTGTATCTATTGTTTTTTTTTCCCCCTTTTTGACTTGAGGTATACTCCTATTGCAAGCTGTGGTCACCAGTCGTCTGTCAAGTTAGAGTTTGTGTCATCAGTGTTCCTTTTGGCAGAATATGTCTCCAGCCGAGAAGACAAAGGTGGTTCCACGGGTATGCATAATTGGAGGAAAGGCTGCACCAGGTTATGAGATTGCGAAAAAGATCATCAAACTAGTGACTACCGTTGGTGAAAAAATCAACAATGATAAAGATATTGGCAACCTTCTCAAAGTGGTATGTCACTTTTGGTTTTTCCAACTTGACAATGTTTACTCAAATGTCAATTCAGCTACTAAAATATGCTGTCCTATAACCAGGTTTTTGTCCCCGACTACAATGTTTCACTGGCAGAACTGATCATACCTGCAAGCGACCTGTCACAACATATTAGGTCAGACTGTAAAATTTTCCTCCAGCTCCCATGTTGACTCCCTCCTCTGTCTCTTGCTCTTTTTTATCCCATAAGCCCCTGCAATAATTCTTTTCATGTCTTTTCCTGCATTGACTGTGATGACTGCTGGGTCTGAGATTCTTGGCTTGAGATATAACTCTAGTTGGAAAACTTTCACATCTTGTTCCATGTCCAATTAGTTATAATGATAACAGATCTGTAGTTAACTAATACTATCAGGCTTTCTTCCATTTTGCAAAAGGATGGAATTTCTGGATGACTCTTGCATTATTTTGGTGTTATGTACAAAAACTTGCAGTACAGCAGGTAATGAAGCTTCGGGCACCAGCAACATGAAATTTACTATGAATGGCTGCCTTCTTTTGGCTACTCTGAGTGGCTCAAACATTGAAATTCAAAAGGAGATTGGTGATGAAAACATTGTAAGCTGCAAACTGAAATCCCTAGCATGGCCACATTGGTCCAACTGGAATCAGTGAAGTCTGAAACCATTCTTCTTTTTGTGCTTTCAATTGAGTCCCTAGTTTTTCAGGGTTCTTCAAATAAGCAATGTGTGAATCAGAATGTTGCACCAAGAGATTTTGGCAACTGGCGAAGCTAAAATCTTTGGCTAAGCTATGTGGTGACAGTTTTGGATGTTCATTGCATGTTCAGTGACAATTTTGGACTCAACTGGGTTGCAGTTTGTGTTTGGTGCAAAACCAGAGGAAGTAGATCGCCTCCGGGCAGAGCGACGCCAGTTTCAGCCTCCACAGGAATTTCATCGCATCATTGGGTAGTCTTTCTCACACATCATCACATGACAGAAAAGCTTTTTCCTCCAGATGGTTGGTGTCTGTCTGTTCTGCAAATCAAGAGATCCCCAAACCCTGAATATGGAGCTTGACTAGCATCAAGTCTGAAGAGCTTATTATAGAAGAGTTGGTAGAATTTTTTTATCATTTTCCTTCTGCATGGGTGCAGGATGATTCGCAATGGCAAATTTGGTGACACAGAGTATTTTCAAGAATTATGTCAGACTGTTGATGGTGGAAATGACTTCTACTTGTTGGGAAATGACTTTTCCAGTTATTTGGAAGCCCAGGTAAGTAAATGTCGTCCTCCAAATCTTTAATGTCACCCTGAACATATGGTGTTAAAAATCACCCAGATTCTTGAATCAAAGACCTTTGTGCTAGATTGGTACGATCAGAAAAATATTTTCATTTTGGGATTATTAAATTTCTACTGTGACTTATGCTGGTTCAACTGAGGACATCCCAAGGTTTGCTCACATCTTGTGGTCATGATGTTAGTGAAGATTTGCTAATCAGTGACCATTTCTGGGTTACAGGCAGCAGTTGATGAGGCTTATGTAGATCGGGAGAGATGGACTTGCATGAGCATAATGAACACGGCAGGATCTGGGAATTTTAGTATTGACCGTACAACTCGTGAATATGCTGAGAATATTTGGGGCATTAAACCTGTGGATCGATTTTGAAACTTCTGTCAGCATATTATTGCCTTGTGATAAGCTTGGAGGTTGAAAGTATAGTGTGCATGGCTCATTTGTGAACTCATTCAAAACCTAATGCCCAATGATGAAAATGCACACCTTTAGATGTTCAAGAATGGCTGTTTGCTGTGCAGATAGCAATGTCAGTTGAACTATATATAACAAAGCTGAAGAACTGGTTCCCTTTACCCCACATAATTCTTTCTGCAATCTCTTGGATATTGGCTGATGCAGATGTACTGTATCCAAGGAGTCATCTGTGGTGTGCTTGAAGGAAATGTTCAGGGCGCAGGAGGCCCCAACCACTATCTTCTATGTATGGCTCTCTATTCCTTTGGCTTAGATGCTTGCTTATAAAAGGGCAAGCTAAAATGAAACGAAGCATATTTTCAGAAGTTTATTACAGCTTGGATGAGGATACTACCAACTTCCTTTTTAGCCTCTCTAGTGCCAACCAACATCATGACTGAGTCTTCTCCTTGCTTCTGCAAATGTAAAACTCGGGACACAGATATATATTTTATATTTTTTGCCCCTAAGTTTCGAGCAGTTTATCATGCACCAATCTACACCCATTCTTGTTGGAGCTCATGAAGCCAGAGGGGTAATGGCAGTTAGTCACTGCCAATTATGCTGAAGGTGATGGTCTGATATTTTGTGAGTAACATGGTTGCTTACAAGGTTATGACTTCACTGTTCTCATCATGTACAATTTGGCTTTGCTGGACTGACACATCACTTGCCTTCAAAGAGTCATCAAAGAGTCATTCTCAGCATGCTTGATTTGGTTTTGCTCAAACTGCCAACACAGTTGCCTCAAAGGTGTTTTGTGCAATTTCATGGATATACAATATTCTTTTTACCCCACACTACACAGCTGTTGCCGGGCTCATTGTAGCCTGTGCCATCAAAGACCTCAACCTGAATGTGGAATGAAAAACCACATGTTGAAGTAGATGCCTTTCTTTATATGAATAGTGACATCTCACAAGAATTGTAAAAATGGTCAACATTGAGGTTGTCAAATAAGCATAATTGACTGGCTTTTCACCCTGGAGGGACTCTACCTCCTTTTGTAGGTGGTGAATTTCAAACTGTCATAATGGGGTTTGAAATTGTCCTCCCCCAAGTTTTGAGGATGCAAGTATACATTATTGGCTTGGTGATTGGTTTACAAGGTGACCTTTAGTATAAGTTGTTTGGGTTTAGGTAACAGTTTTTATGGGCAGTGGCGAATTGAAATCATAATGATTACATGAGGTTCTGATTAGATGTCAAGGCTTGGGTTGATTCTTCAAAAGAATCAGAAATAGAGAAGATCTACATGCAATAATTGAACTACAATTAGTGACCACAATTTAAAACATGGTTAGTTTTGTGTGGAAAGTTAGAGATGTTTTAAATGATTGAAGTAGCGAGGTATAATGGTGAAAGGAGGTTTCACTTTGACAATTGCTTGCAAACATCTGTATAGTTTAGACATATACAATTTTTTCTATGTCTCCCTCTTGTTTACAACACTTATAAGACCTTGATATGGAATATGACTCTAGCAAAACATTTTAAGAGACTCCTGAAACCAAGATCAAATTCTGATTGTTTAAACTTCCCAAGTTTTTGTC
>Ga0209208_10006970_pt1 | contig 15492 bp, 11 predicted proteins | sample S1TSphfallax_3_FD_187694 | JGI IMG/M metagenome (GOLD analysis project Ga0209208, IMG submission 187694) | Host-associated microbial communities from peat moss isolated from Minnesota, USA - S1T2_Fd - Sphagnum fallax MG (SPAdes) (version 2) | ecosystem: Host-associated > Plants > Peat moss >...
CTCAGACCCAATTTGTAAAGTAGCAACCAGGGCGCTCGTTTCTTTGCGCTACCGCCTTCAAGGATCGGTAAATCTGGATGCCTAGTTGCACATCCAACCGATGGAATCGGCAAAGCCCTAGTTGCAGGCAGCTGTATCGCAGTAGAAAAGGCCGTATTATTCCAAAAGTAACGTATGGTTGCAAACGTGAAAGATCCTTTGCAGTGATTTTATTTTTTTTTTGCGAATAATCGCCAAAAGGCGACTCTACATCCAAAATCTGGCGAAAATGGCCTGTTTTTTGAAAAACAAATCGCGAAAATTGAGCCAGTATTAAAGTTGTTTGGAGAGAGTGTCGCCACAGGGATGCCTGTGGGCGACAGTTTTAACGGCCAAATCATTAAACCGTCGCCATTTATGTCGCATTTTGACTTAGGATTCTCGCCACCCCTGCTACTCTTCAGATTTAAAAAAAACAAGCCTGGGACTGACTCCTTTGAGGTCGAACAGTTCATATGCCACCTGCAAATTAACATGCACGTCCACTAGTCTCTAAATGAGTCTTTATGACCTCATTAGACAATCAGATCAGATTTAACCAATGATGCTATTTTTGAATGGGCATTTCTGCTACCGCCACTTGTCTCCCAACTATCTGTTGACATGAGTAGTCTATTCATTAATATAGAATAGTGTGATTCATATTAATTGGATTATGTTTGCACTCACAACTTTAATTTTTATTTTTTTTAGAGAAGCCATATTGATTGGCCCATCAGCAAATGTTTTTGGAACATTGGGCATGCCCCCAATAGAAGCGCCTCTTTGGACCCCAGTTGCAAAATGAAAACAAATGTTCATCCTTGGAAATTGACCTTTTTAGTATATATCCAGGGCAGTTGAACTTTGGGCAAACCATATGGGATAAAAAGCAGTGCTATTGGGAACATCTTGAGGAACGCATTTGAGAACTTGATGGGAACATGCTGAGAACACATTGGGAACAAGGGAAAGACACACAAAGAATTCCGCCCACCCCACCCCTAAAAGGAAAAAACAGGGTCCATCATGAGTGCATGTTGAGCCTTCCCATTGATTGCACAGAATTTCTATTTTCAAAACTGTTTGTCACCATTTTTTGGCCTGGACTAATGGCAGGGGCAGAAATTTGGGGACATAGTTATGAGTCTAATCTTGTTCACCTTTATATGCAACAACTTCTCAGTGCTGGAAACAGTCCAATAAACAATTGTACTATCTTGCTAAAAAATACAAAAGTTCCAATACCTTAAGTATCACGAAGTTTTTGATATGTTCCCACCAGGTTTTGAATGCATCCTTAACAATGTCCCATAACCTTTGCCCAAACTTGAACTTTCATAACCTTATGTAGGGCCAAAAGGAGAGAACCAAACTATAATTTTATTCCGGGGGTGCAATCTTTTATTTAGTATTTTGAGGGGGTGTGTGCAAAGTTTCAAATTTAGAAACTACGTTCTCATAGCATCTCCATCTGCAAAACAGTAAACAACTCCTTTATTTTAGAATAGAATACCGTTTAATGATCACTGACCACACCTGCAAATGTCACCTGCAAATGTCATAAAAGTCCCTTTAAACACTCAAAGACCATTTATGTCTCTTTACATCTGGCCGAGAGTAATAGTCACTGTCCAAATTCATAGTAAAAAAAAGTTTTTAAAGGGGTTAAAATGACTTGTGCAAAATGGACCATTAAAACCGAAGAAGCAGCAGGATTTGCTCTATCCTGCTGCAAGATTTAATGAAAAGGGGTGTTCGCTGGTCTGGGGGTGGAGATGCTCTTGCAACAAAGTGCTGTAAGATTCCTGAGATCGCTAATTCTTGGAAAGTTGACTTAGGCCCGCCATACACTACGAGTCAGGGCTGAAAAACTTGGGGCCGACTTTGATCAGTTTTGGGTTGTTGTTTGCCACCGTAGGTTGCACATCGACTTCACAAATTTGATGGTATCCTTTTTTCATTCTGGGCACCAATACAAGGCCATGAAGTTTAGCATTTATTAGTAACTTGGGGCAGCTTGAAAAGATTTTTCCTATTTCAGACTTGACCCCTAGTATAAAGCCCTTGGGGCTGATTTCAACTTAGGAATGCTTGATTTGAATTGAACATTGGCCTTGACTCCTAGTGTAAAGTTGGCCTTAAGGTGAGGTTGTTTTCTGAACCAGGAATGATTTGACCAACTTTGACCCCGGATCAAGAACCTCTCCCTTGGAATAGGTGATCTCAAGAGAGATAATTCACAATTGGAGACAGGCCATTGTGAAGACTTGTTTGATGACACCATTACAGCACGCGTAATGAAACCATAATTCAATCCCAGAAAAGCTAATGTAGATAGGTCGTTGAGCAAACATTCAGCTCTCTCATAGAATGTGCATTCACTCTCTCATCACATCATGTATTTAGTTAATTGTAGACTACTCTGTTACATAATCCACTTAATACACTTAAACCACCTAACCAAAATCCCATTATAAGTAGATTTGACGATGTATCTTAGTGTGAAAGTGGATTATGATCTTCTGTTTCACATTGTGTCAATGTGTCTTTCTTTTCAAGCAATGAAATAATTCTATCAAATTCATCTTTAAAAAAGGATATTAAATTACAATCCAACAATGTCATGTTTGGCATATTGAACTCACATTCTTATTCCAAGTTTTTTAGTTGTGTTGATTTAATTCATTTGAATGAAATCCCTATAATCTACTTTCACACTTAGCATAAATTTTCAAATATTTGTTCAAATAAGAATTCTAATTATGGTTGTTTTTAGCAAGGTTTGGGAAGGCCATTGATCCAATGATATTGTCTAGATAATTATCTTGATAATCATGTCAACAAAAATAAAGGTAATCTCGTTGACAATCTCCTTTTTTCATCATTGAATGTGGGAGCAAATTAGTGTTGTAGTCATACAAAATCTTTCAAACCATATGTGGGATCAATTGTTATGGCAATGAAACAACTATTATAGCACAACTTAGAACCCTTTTCATTTTTTATTTGAATGTATAAGGGTTCAAAAAATATTTTTCATCATCTTAGATGTTGTATTTAAACAATTTTAAATTACTATTTGTGGGATAAATTGACCTTTTTTACCTACTAGAATTTTGGAAATTACAAGGATTGACTTTGCATACTCGTTTTTTTATATTTGTTTTTGTGCAAAACAAGAAGAATTTACAATTTAAAATCAAATTAAAATTAGTTGAACTCAATATCAACTAGGATGGTCAATTTGCCATTCAAACCTCAAATTGGATCTCAATGAGGCCATGCATTTACAAATGCTTACATACATTTACACATGCTTACATCATAACATGGTAAATCATTTACTTCCACAACTTTCATTCCTTACCAATATCTAAATTGATATGTGCCAAACCTTTCAATTAAAAATGATGCCATGACTCATATATTTTATAGTTCAATTATATTATCAAGTGAAATATTTACTATGTAATTTTATCTAGATTCCCAAAAATCTGGTTCATCATTTCAAAAGGAATCTTCATCTAATTAATTTCTTGCATAGTCGACACTTTTTCTAAATATAACCAATTTGATATTTTTGATTCTCTCTGATTTCTTGAATCGATAATACCTTCCTGAGTTCAGGGAATTTTTGTTTATTTCTTTCATCAATATTGGGAAATTCTACATGTGCAATGCATTGATAAAAACATATTTAAATCTGATTTTCTTTTAAATACATTTCCAAAGTTTGAATGTGTACCTGTTATATTATATCCAACATTCAAATTAAACAAGGTTCATTTTGAGTTAATTGCTATTTGATTCATGTAGCTAGCCTACATCACTGCAAAAGAGTTCAGAAAAAAAACGTCATGCATAAAATGTCTTCTTGATTTTTCATCAAAATCTTGAGGAAGCCACATCTCTTAGTTTCTTAAAGTTGTTTGCCACAATTTTTGACTGTCATCACAATTGATGAATAGTTCAATAACTATCCCTCTCAAAATGATTTTTGGTTCCTCAAATGAAACAACTTAGAATTTCAATTGCTAGATATCATGTTATTGAAATTTTCTCTTAGACCTCAACTTTGTCTTGATTCATGTGAACTCCTAGTTTTTACTAAATTACACATTTAATGCCAAGTTCCAATATCTTTGTACAAAAGAACTCATGATCCATGTTTTCATTTCATAAAAATTTCTATCTAGAACATAATTTGAATGTTAAAAAGACATTTCAAAAAATGATAATTAAATTTTAGCCAAACTTAAAAAACTTTTCTGCATTTGTCTTTTGGAGGGGCAAGCGGCTATAATATGGTTACTGGCTAAATTTTATAATTATTCCATTGTTTCTATAATGGCATCATGCATATTTTCAAAATCAAAATATGCATTTAATATGTATTAAAGGTTAATGAATACCTTATATTTTGAATGTATTGAATCATGTATTAATAATTAGTAAATTTTTTATTCAATGCCTTTGATTTTTGTTGAAGGGGGGGGGGGGGGGGATAGTATCACGAAAGAGATATGGAAGTTTCCAAGATGAATTATTCAATGTTGGTGAGGATTCCTCCTCAACTTGACAACTAGTTTGTCTTTATATGATTGTCTTTTCTCTCAATGGTTGTTTGTTTGATATATAGAAAGATGTGAACAAATTGTGAATCTTTCATAATCCTCATTGCTTCAACTAATATATATATATATATATATATAATATCAAAATTTTAATGATAATAAACTAAATTAAGCACAGGGAGGATTAAATATTTTTAAAAAGGTGAAAATTTAATTAAATTTATGGTAGATAATAGCCCCCAAACAATACTTCTTTGTCTTAAGTAATGTCAAATTTTAACACATAATGATCACCCTTATTCTTATTTCAAAAAAGTATTATAGGGCAAGTTGTTTTCCAAAAAAAATGGTGTAATTCATGATCCATGTAAATCCCACATTTCAATATATTGAAGATTTTATTTTTAAACATCTTTCATTTATAAAAAATGTCCACCATGTTACACAAATTAGGTGGGTAATGGTTTCATAATGAAAATTTTAATGTTTTTGAATAAATGTCGTCTCATATTTATATATATAATTATTTCATTTTTAAACTGAATTTTGAAATGGCAATTTCTTGTTCTACTTACCATGCTTCCACCCAAGTCTTAATGAACAAATGAAAAATCAGTGCTAGCATAACCTCTTTAAATACTTGAAGGAAATGGATGACTAGTTCTATTCTTCAAATATGCCTAATGCACATTTTAATTTTATTACTCGTCATTTCTTATCAAGATATTAGTTCTAATTCCATCAGATTATGTGGGCAAGTACAATTCCAAAATGTCCATCCATGTGATGAATGAGGCTTTATATTATTTGACAACTTCACCTTATAATTTAAACACATTTGAAACCTATAAGTCAACCTAATTGATCCCCATTTTTGTTTAGTATGTTAATAAGCCATAAATTAGATTAACAACTCATCTCCATTTGCAAATCAACCACCTCTTAACCTTGGATGAATTTGTTCAACATAAATCCTACAATATTTCAAAGATTCCGATGTGTACAATCTATGAGGTAATCCTCCTATATTGATTGTTATGAGACTCTTATTTACATAAGTCTTAAAGTACATGACGATGGTTAACACTGATGATTATGCACATACCCACATGTGCAATTAACAATTTTTGATGCTATAACACCACATACCACATTTTTTAAAGGACTGGTTTAAGTGATCACTCTATCTCCGTAATAGAAAAGCCCTTATGTAAGTTTACTGTATGGCTCATCTCTCTTGAAGCAGCTCCAAAAGTTGAGTCTCAAAAGATTGCATCCTTATGGATTCAAAGGGATGGTAATAATTAACACCCGTTTTCAATTAAATCAAAACCAAAATAGCAGTGGAATTCCATGCTGTTTGTAGCCTCTAGCCCTAGGCCCCATACAAGTGAAGAGGACATACGGCAACTTTTTTATGCCTTTGTAGTGGCAGGACAAGTGAAGAGGACATACGGCAACATTTTATTCCCTTGTACTGGGCCCATGATAAGAATCAGTATTTATAATTCAAAGCAAACCGCTAAATACCTGCGGCCCATCGAGCACTATCCGGCGCCCTTGCCAGTGCACCGGGCACCCCGGCGGAGAACCCTGTGGTTCTGTTCTGGCGGAGGGTTTGACTTTTTCGCTGTAGAAGTTAATGAAATAGAAAAGGAAGCACGGATTTTCCGGTGTCGGAATCTATGCCAGTGCTCAGTAGCATGTTGTGACCTGGAAGATTCAGAGTTCTTAAAAGAGTTCTTAAATTTCAAAGGACATTGCTAAGTTCTTTTGCAAAATTAAAAAAACATGTAGAACCATGCTACGTGGTTTGATGCAAAACCATGCAGGGCTGAATCTGCTGAGCTGCTACAAACCCGTTCGTGAAGCGGACGAGGCTGACCAGCGCTTGTCGCCTTTTCATCCCAGTTCTCCGTAAGGTCTCCGATTGGGTTCATTCCCACTTGGAGGCTGGTGGGGGCAAAACGTGGGGTGGAGGGTGGCCTATGCTGGGTGGTGGACTCTCAGGTAGAGTGAAGGCTGCCTCCATCTCTAGGCGGGCTGTGACTGCAAGGGAGGGTTCTTCTAGGCTTGGAGCTTTGTCAGGTTTACCTCCCCTTTCTTTCCTTGATGTGCTTCATGACAGAACGTGACACTTGATTCTTTCTTATCCTTGCCTTTCGCTTGGGAATATATTTCAAATACTCCAATTCTGACATTAAAAAAGGATTTTATTTTTACTGCAATGAAACCGAAGAGAGATGCTAGGCTTCAGTTTTTTCTATGCAGCCTCACTGGAGAGCATTTCCACAAAGATACATAGCATTAATTTAATTGGTGAGACATTTGTAGCAACTTGACGACTATTCTCCAAGTGGTGCTTTGGAGCGGCCCACTTCAACCGCTTCATTGTGTCCTCATGAATCATTGCTTGACGACTATTCTCCAAGTGGTGCTTTGGAGCGGCCCACTTCAACCGCTTCATTGTGTCCTCATGAATCATTGCTTGTTATCCGTAAAGTCATCAAAACAAAGGACCAATCTCACAAACTTGGCACAAAATCCCCCAAGGTAGTGTGAACCCCAAAAAAAAGAAAAACAAAATAAAACAAAATCTACTATAGCCTGCCCACCTCATCTATGTTTTATAGGTTGTTTCACTTGTAAGCTAAATAGGCTAGGGGACAATAGGGGCTATGGGGACTACATAGAGCTATATAGGGCTACAAGGGTTGTGAGGGCTATACAATGGCTATAGAGACTATATAGGTTAATAGGTATTATATGCTAATGTAGGATATGCCAAATGAACATAATACCTCCCAAGGTGAAATCAAGTTCAATAAAAGACCCATAAAATAAAAATACAACATATCAGATATGTCACATGAGCATCAAACCTCCCGAGGCTCAAATATTCAATTAAATACTTATAGAACCAAAATGCATCATATTAGATATGACAAATGAAAATGATTTTCATAATGATGTATGTATGTATGTAAGTAGGTAAAAGGTGCGTGCGTGGTAGTTAGTAAATAATAACTACATATTTACCTAGTTATTTATCTAAGTAATATATATTTACATATTTACCTACATACCTTCATTTCATTATTTAATTTCATTGACTTTTTATTTTCATACCTACAATGAATTTTGTAATGAATTTATAAATAATTAATGTAAATAAATTATAATAATCTTAATATTTAATGTAGATATTCAAATATAATATTTTGAATCTCAATTGGTATTATAAATTCAAATACACTCATTTAAATCACATCTGATTTTTGAGATTTTATGATTTTATCTCTTAATTTGATTCCATAATGTGTTTATTTGCAAATTTTATAATATTAACTTTTAGAAATGTTTTTATATAGGTAATCAATTTATTTATAATAATGTAATTAGGTATTTTCATAATGAAATTAATTTCATTTCACTTGTGAAATACACAATTATAATTTGATTATAAAACTTTCATATGTTTTTTCAATTCATAATTATATGTAATTAAAACTTTAAGACATCATATACAATATGCCACATAAGACATTAAAAGTGACATGTTTTACTCAAAATATTTGTACATGAATGATACGTCACCAGTTATGTCATATTATAGTGATTGAATTGAGTCATGATGCTAACACTACGATTTTCACATAGGCCCTTCATGTTCCACAAGCTTTGTTTTGATTAAAATGAAAAGTGGACTTAATCATAACAAACATTGCTACTTTTGCAATTAATCAAAATGAATGCGGTTGGTCATGTCAATCAATAAATTAGACCATGTAATCACATTAATCAAATTCAAGTAATGAAAAGGACATGTTTTTGTTGCAATGAATTAGCCAAACACAAGCTTTCAATGCCATGTTTGCCTAACATTACAAATAAATCTATTGTTCAATTGTCTAATCAATATCCCAAAGGTTTGGGGATGGGACCTTTTTCAACTAATTATTTTAAATTATGTCATGGGGTCATTTGTCTTGTCATAGTATTGGGCAAGGTAGCTTTTTATATTAGTTCTTCCATTGAGTATGGGCTAGCAAGATTCGCTATAATATATATTTCACAATTTGAACAATTGATGGAAGCTCACTTGATTGCTAGTTGTATTGGCAATACTAGTCCACATCCCACATTTATTCATGCCTAAATTACCATACTACCATGGCAAGTTCAAAATTTTAGTGCGGATGATAGAACAAAAGGTCCCATTATATTTCATAATTTCCCTCACATTATGGTTGTAGCTTGTATTGCACTCCTTAATTGGAATTCTTATCTTGTGCCAATGTTTTATGTTCCAACATTGTTCAGCACCAAGTTTTCAAAGGATGATGTTCATAATGTCAACATAAGAGCACCAAGATTTTTTTTAGTGGCAAAATATCAAAATATTGTTAGATTTTGACTTGGAATCACTAGGTTCTACCTACAAGCCTAAAAAAAAGTCATTTTCTAGCTAAATTCACCAAAAATTTACATGTTCCTACACATAATTCACCTAATATTTCCTCTAAACCCTAACTCCCATCGTCACACATGGCAACCTTACATCCAGTCTTGGAGCCAGATGGTTATTTATAATTATTGATTATTGTTGACAACTTATAATGTTTGTTTTTTTTGCCAATAACAACATAGTTGGTCAACATCATGTTGTTGTTACTTGCCATTTCATTCCATTATGGTATTGTCACTTCTTTTACTTCTTACAACATGGGTATCGTTACTCCCTCCCACTTATTTATGCTTCTTACAACTATGTGTTGCCATTGGATTTTTGGATAGGGTGCCCGTCAACTAATGTACATAATAAACAAAAGTTTGAGACTCAAGAGTCAAGACTTGAGGTTCACCAATTTCACGTTCAACAAATTCATTCAATGTGCATGGTTTAAGCCTTTAAAGCTTTCGGTTGTAATTTCACAAGCTTAAGTTTCAGCCTTCAAGGCAAGCACCAAGTGGCCACTAGAATGTCACCTAGCTAGTAGTAGGTGGTAGTCAAAGTTTTCGGGCAAGTTGTTGACTTGACCTTCAAAATTTAGATATGTTTTTTTAACCCTTACACCTTGCAAGTTGAGGGTTGAAGATTACATTTTATGTGTCCAACAACTTGATGTTAATCATTGAATTGCCATTTTTCAAGTTGTTGTGAGTCTAGATTCGTAATATTTCAATCCTTCTAAAATTTAAAGTAATTTTGTACATTGTGAATCATAACTATAAAATTGTAGATTGGATTGTTCAAACTCGAACATCATGAAGTTCAAACAATGATGATGCACAACTTAGGCCTTGGAATCTAGATGTCAAAGCTAATCGTTGAATGGACAAGGTATCAAGTTCCAAGTTCCAACTTTCGATTCACTATGAGTAATAAACATCAGCCCTTTACAAATCATATGAGGTACCAAAGTTTTATTTCCTAACCTTTTACATTTTCTTATGAACTTTCAAAAGTTGAAAATCATCAAACCATAAACCGTCATTGTTGATATTCGAGGTTTACACAACATTTAAGGTTTAAAATTCATTGTAGTTACATGTGTTGCTTTTGCATCATTGTCTATCCACCCTTTTGAGATTTTGGTTTCCGTTCTAATTTTGAACAACCCAGTGTTTAAAATTCAAATTTTTAGAGTAAGGGAAGAAGATTAGTGTTTAGTGTTTTTTTTGGGTTTTATTTTTTCACTTCCTCCATTAAAACATGGCACCTTTACAACCTCCATAAAACTTTAAATTTTGTCGCTTCTTTTTGGATGAATCTAATGGAATAATTGTAGGATCTAGCAACCGAACCTCAGAATTGTCCCAACTTTTTTAAAGCTTCCTCCAAAGGTAGATCTTTGGATTTTCATTGAATAAAACAAAAAGAAGAAAAGAGTATGATAAAAATAAGGTGTTTCAAGATGTTCGAAATGCAAAACTCCCCTAGGCTGAGTCTATGGTGGATGTAAATAGGAAAACACATCAAATTAGATGTAAAGTTTATAACAAAATTGAGGGGAAAGAAGAATTATTGGCCCTTAAATTGGATAATCTTTGAAAACATGGCAGTAGGAAAAAAAAACTTTAATTGGTATTTGAGGGGTCTATAAAGTTGGTGAGTATTACATGAACAAAAAATTGGTTCATACTAAGAATGAATGATCGTATGCAGTAATTAGGAAAAATTTTAATTGTTAATTAAATTTCCCATGCTATTGCTGATGAAAGGAAAAAGAAGCTAGTCCAATTTTTTGTTTGTTTTCATTTGTAGTCTAAAGGTAAACCCATGACCAATTATGAGAATAGGAACAAGTTGCTACAATTTCTTGACATAAAAAAATTATTCCATAATGCATTGGTTGGGAAATGGCAGCCTATATGCATGAGGTTGTTGTGAACAAAACACAAAATTTGGTGCAGAGTTTTCAATTCATTTCCTTTTCTTATGATGAAGTCACAACTTATGACCAACAATCATGGGTTTCCATACATGCATATGTGGTTGAAGGTTGGCAAAAAATTCATTTGTTACATTGTTGCAACAAGTGGTTGATGGGGCCACTTTAAATAATTTGAAACTCATTTTGGTGGATGCTATGGTTTTCTATGGTGATCTAACATAAGAAAGTATTGCATCCTATTGATCACATTTGGAGTTGATGGGGTGAGTGTCTTTCAAGGTGTTAAAACATGTGTGAAAGTCCAACTTAAAAACTAGACTACATTTTTCGTGATTAATTTGCATCACATGAGTCATTGCACAAATTTGGTGGTGCAAACACTTTCTAAGATGGGGCATTATGGGGAAAATTGACGATGTTTTGTAGAACTTGTACTTTTATTTCTCTCATAGTCCAAAAAGACTCAAAAGTTTGTCAAATTAGCAAACATTGTGAAAATACATTTTTTAAAACATCAAGACATGCTAGATTTTAATGTTACTTCTAGCCAAAAAGGTTTTGTCAAAATATTGTGCATGGGTCTTGAAGATGCATCAAAATGCCAACACTATCACTAACATGCTCCCAAGTCCCTAGTTAGACCCAAGTTGGGTCTAAATTACTCTCATAGCGGAATTGTGAGGAACTTGGAGCATGCTCCCAACTCTCAGCACTAGAAGGGGTAAAGGGGCATGCTGAAGCTTCGGGATGGGACTAGGAAGAGTGACAAGTTATTCACTTACTTGAACCTGCATCAAACCAACCAACAAGTTGATTAGTTCACTTTCTAAAGCACCTTTGGTGCTAGGACAAACCACGAACAACTCTAGACTCATTTGATTTACCACGGCCCGAACTCGGGGGAAGCCATCACCTTCCCTCATATAATATATTCTGTGCCTCTCCGCGGCACCCACATCTAAATGGATTTTTGTCCCGGGATTCCCAAGGAGTCCCAAAACTGTCCTGGTTTGAACTCTCGGGATTTTACACGATCATAATTCTTTGCTCAAACCTCCGATCGGGATGAGGTCTAAAGCAAACTTGTAGCTCTCCTCGAGAGCTTTCCAAAGGTGTGTCTCACTTCACCTACACGTACCGGGGTTGGGTCAATTCTCGACCCTTTTATTTGCCATAACTTATGCTAAAAATGTCCAAATGACCCATGCAAGGCCATTTTCGACATCTACACTTCAATAGCTTTCCAATGATACAAAGAACACCCCAATGCGAAGTGGTTTGACCCCTAAAATCGAGCTCTAAAATTTCAGGAGTCCAGGAGGACTCCCGAGTCCCAATTTTGGGAGTGTGAATTTCATGCTCACACCCTCTAAATAGGGTTGCGACAATCATGTAGGTTGCCCATAATCTAGAGTTTCTTTGTGACTTAAAAATAATGTTGGGCCTTTCTTGCATCATGCCATGCTTGAAAGGTTGAGTGAATTAATCAAATTTTGCTAGTTCTGAGAGTGTTTTGTATGTGACTTTGTTGTTGCCATGAAATTATGCTAAACAAATTTGTACTGCGTTGTTATGTGCGCACCTATATGAATTTAGGAAGGTGGTAGAATCAATTATGGTCCAAATCATGGGGGTTTGTTAAGGATGAAAGAAATTTTTCGACCTTGACAAGACTGTGGGATAGACTTAGTGACCATTTGGATCTAGTGGATCATATGTTTGCAATAGCCTTTCTACATTGTTTCAATTTTTTTCTTTACAATGATGCCATCACAACTTGGACCAATGAGAAAGCTAGGAGGGGTCTTCTAGCTTGAATTGTGGAAAGCATAATGGCATTTTTATTTTAGCTTTAGAATTGTTTTTTGGGTTCTAATTACAATGGTTCACCCAACATGTTGTATTACTTAATGCCATGCATCAAATTAGGAATTCTAGGTTTTTGAAATAGACAATTGTTTTACATTGTAGTCCATGAAACATTCTAAAATCCATGCCCATGTGAAGTTACAAACCTTGGTGATGCACATTGCAAATGTTAGGATGCTAATATGTTGTTGCTTGGCCCATTTTCTAACATGTTTTGCTACTATAACAAGGTCAAATCATGAATAGATTTTACTATCTAAATTACCTCCTCTTTAAAGCCCTTGCATTTTGCATTTTTGCGTGTATGGACTATCAAATTTTGGATTGTGGATTTTTTGCCTTTAAGATTAGCTTCTTATGAATCATGGACCATGTGTGTTGAACTTGTGTGGTTGGACAATGAAAAAAACAAGTTGAATTTGAATCTTGCAACAAATAACCACATGTTTCCATGATGTCGACTAACTCGGTTTCAAGGTAACTTTCTCCCCTCCCATTTGAAGTTTTCTTTAAGCACCAGAATTAATGTGTGGTTTGCATGTAAGATTTGTTTAAAGTGCTATAGTGAAAACTCTAGAATTTCACTTACTTATTGCTCTCTTGATATTCTTATTATGTCTTGTTGAAATTCCCACATTTTCATTTTTCCACCAAAATTTCCTTGCTAACATCTAAGTTATTCTCCAAGTTGTTATTGCAAGAACACTAAACATGTGTCCTTTTCTAAGGAACACTTCCAATTGGCCATTCTTACAACTTGGCACTTTCATAACACACGTATTTATTGCATTAACTAAAGTAATTCTTTGTTGCAATATGTTCTTAGATGTGGCAAGTGCCAATTCTTAATTGCCTATGGTGTCCTCACCAAAATGACAACAATGCCAAATCTCATTTTGATAAGCTTCTTGATATAGAACATGGTGTGTATAGGACCCTTTCATCATGTGATATTTTGCAATACTTTGAATCCTTGCTGCAATTTTACATGAAAATGGATGACATGGATGACATTGAAATTCACATGCATGAATATTTGTAATGTGGATGATTTTGTTAACAAAAGAGACATCAATGGTGAATTGTATTCATCAAGTTGATCTAATGACTTCTCTAAATTCTTTCATGACAACAATGAATGGTGAGATTCTACTCTCTTTTCATTAAAAACATTTTTTTTTTCAGGACTATCAATTTTCTATATCCACAATTTCCTTTGAACCTTTATTTTGAGTAGTAGCAAGTTCTCAATATGCATGGAAAAATGGAACATTACAAAAGTCTTCAAATAAAGATTGATAACATTCAATGTTTCAAATGCAAATGTCATCTATTGTGGAACTTTTATACAAATCGTTTTTGGATCCTTTTGAGGAAGAAACTTACAAGGAGCTGTGATGGGAACTAATTTTTTATGTGGGTTTAAGACTTAAGTTGTTTATGAATTGCCCACGCTAATTTGATCATTTGTCACATACCAGGTGGTTCATGCCAAGAAGAGGAAAAAAAGGATTCATTTTGGAAGGGCCTTCTTCCATGTGCTCACGCTTGGGGCCCCCACATAGTGAAGCAATTTTGGCGACTAGAGATTAATATAGGGGCCATAAAGAATGTGGCCCATACGAAATAGAAGAAATTTTGTATAGGGGAAGGGCAGGCCTAGACGGCATTGGTTTGTTTGAAGGCATGGGAAATGAGGGCAAAGCCCTAATTCCCTCTGCCTGAAAACAAAAGAATGCCCACTTGGCCTGCCCTGCCCCTATGCAAAATAATTGACCTAGTTCAGGTCTGAGTCTTTTGTGTCAGGAATGGACATGCCGGGAGGCCCTTACATATTCTAAGATATTGTAATTGCATCTTACAATATGTAAGGGCACCCTACATCGATTTGTTACATATTGATATCTTATGATATCTTACATGTAGCATTGATGTCTATTGATGTGCTAATTAGTAGCTCAACCTTTGTTTAATATAAAAAAATCCAAAAATTTAGTGTTGAAATGAGTTATTAAAAATTAATTAAAAATTTGACAATGGATTGTTGGACTAGCCCAACTATTAAGATGTTGATATGTAAAGACCTAGGTGGGGTTTTGTAGTGTAGTTGGAGGGCACGTTACAACTTGTAATTTTCTTCCATGAAGGTTGGGCTTTTTGAAAAATGTAATGTCCATAATGACATTTCGTTTTTCAAACGGCACTCCATGTTTTATTTATTTATGATACTTGATGATTATCCACTTGGTATCGTGGGAAAAAAATTAAAAAATCAAAATCTACCCAGGTCATTACATGTGGTAAAGCCGTCACTCCATTATTTACTTATTTATGATACTTGATGACTATCCACTTGGTATCGTGGGAAAAAAATTCAAAATCAAAATCTACCCAGGTCATTACATGTGGTAAAGCCGTCACTCCATTATTTATTTATTTATTTATGATACTTGATGACTATCCACTTGGTATCGTGGGAAAAAAAATCAAAATCAAAATCTACCCAGGTCATTACATGTGGTAAAGCCATCAGCTATGGGCTTTACTTTATATGAATAAGTCGTATGTATAATATGACGATACTCATTCTAGGTTAAAGTCTATGTGGAGAGTAAAGTCCTAGGGGGGGG
>Ga0209208_10006972_pt1 | contig 15490 bp, 20 predicted proteins | sample S1TSphfallax_3_FD_187694 | JGI IMG/M metagenome (GOLD analysis project Ga0209208, IMG submission 187694) | Host-associated microbial communities from peat moss isolated from Minnesota, USA - S1T2_Fd - Sphagnum fallax MG (SPAdes) (version 2) | ecosystem: Host-associated > Plants > Peat moss >...
CTGGTTGTCACCAGTGGCTGTATCAGCAACAGGGACAACAGGAACTTCCTCAACAGTGAGAGGGCTTTCAGGGCCCATCCCTAATGTCTGTAGCTGGTTTCTCACCAGCTTCAAAGCAACCTGCATCTCACGAACACAAAAAACATCAAGGCCCTGAACTGAAAATAATACTAGTATGCCACCATAACTAGCATTTGAAAAACAAACCTATGACAGGGTGATCAACTCTACTCCCAGCATGAAAGAGATACACTTACCTTACGATAAATCTTTTCAATGTGTTTTTGAAGGTTTCGGACTCCTGCCTCACGACAATAGGTCTCAATAAGAGTGTGCAATGCTCCATCACTCAACTCCACCTGCATAACAAAACCCTCACCAGTTAAGGCTTCACTTTCACAATCATCTCCCAAGAGCACACAAGCTTCAGTGGAGAAGTTATGAAGCAAACAATACTCAATACAAGACATGCAATGGCTCACCACTCAAATCAACCTGCATTATAAGAGGCTCTCTGAGTAAGTAGCCACCTTCACAATCAAGGTCCAAAAGAACACATGCTTCAAAGTACAGATCTCAAAGCAAAAATACCCAGCATTTCAACATGTCAATGGGTTTTCACACTGAAGGACGCCATTATCATCTCAAACTTGACAAAGGTGACTTCACCTGCTCAGGCTTGACTCCTGAGCCTTCACGAGCAGACTTTTCCAAGTAATCACGAGCAATGTGCATCTTCTCATCTGTGATGTAACCCACAAGACGGATAACTTCCATCCTATCAAGCAGTGGGTCTGGTATGTTCTCAACTACATTTGCAGTGCAGACAAAAAGTACCTGACCAGCCAAGAAACCAATGACAGTTGTCACAAACAATCCAATCCATTTAGGTATGGTGAGACATAAGAAGGTCCAATCTAGCACAGGTAAAATTTTATGGTAGGCTAACAGGAAAAGCAAACACATATAATTTTAAAAAGTGTTAGCTGAAGTTGCCATGACTAAGAGCTGCTTCTGTATGCTGTTAATGTCTGCCATTTTATGAGGCAGGTTCCATATGGTTGCAGCACTCACCTTCCCAGTTGGTCACCAATCCTGATACATTTCCCGGTGCAAGCTGATTTACTTCAGAGTTCATAAGGGATGTGTAGAGTCCAACTTGGTTTGACACAACCAAAAAGCTAATAGACTACTACATAGCATCCCTTGACAGCAGACTGATTTGGTTTGGAGGGAAACAAGGAAAGTTCTGATCACTCCACACTAACTTCCTCAGACTCTCCAAAGTGGTTGTAGTGAATACAGAATTGAGTGCTCAAATACTCTGGCATCATATTACATAAACCTTATGCCTTCTTATCCCATTACATAACCTTATTGCTACTATGTGTTTAATGAGGAAATAAGCAACATAGTAGCAATAACATGTTTGATCTCAATGCAATGTATATAAGTAAGGAGCATTCCAAAAGTGGGCAGAGACAAGAGAGACAGAAATACCTTTGAAAGATCAATTGGCACATCAAGGTAATGATCCAAGAAGTTGGCATTCTGTTCAGGATCCAAAAGCTCCAAAAGAGCACTGGCCGGATCCCCTGCATGACCACGTCCCAGCTATTTCCAACACAACCACAAATCACAGTCCAATTCAAGCATAAGACAATCTAGTCTTAAAACCCTCATTATCACAGGCAACCATCCATGTGACTATGACATCATAAATTACATTGCACTAGTTAATGCCTGCTGTGCCATGGAACAGTACAGTGGTATTTCTACAGAAATGGATCATATAGTACCTTGTCAATCTCATCAATCAGAACAAGTGGATTCCCAGTGCCTGTGGCTTTGAGACATTGCACCATCTTCCCAGGCATAGCTCCCACATATGTCCGGCGATGACCCTGCCAAACACAATCCTTGGTACATAGCCTTCTCCACAATATGCCAAGTGCTGGTAGAGTGTATCTGCTTGATATATTGTAGCAATAATTGTGATTCCCATCAGGCTCTAGGTTTAGAGCTTTGATAGATATACAAAGCATGCATAAGGCTCGCACTTGAGCAAAGAAAAGATCAGGTCACTTTGAAAGGATGAACTTAGCCACATCAGCCGTAACTGTCTTAGTGGTAGCTGTAGTCTATGCATAAACAAAATCAGCCAAAAGTCACAGCTATATCTACAAGATTGCAGAGAAAACTCCAGAATAACACTTCTATAGTAACTGTTTGATCAGTTCCAGCCAAAAAGTCACAGATAGACCAGCCATCTGAAGTAGGATGTCAAAACCATCTTTGGTTTGACCAACCATACACCAATGCAGGGTTCAGAAAGCCCAAACATGTAGAAAGACATTGGACTCATTTGACAACTTGCTGTAGCCTTCTCCACATGCCCAGAGATCAAGCAAATATGAAAATGCCACTCCATGCCAGGACTAGGTTGTGACTGAAACTATGCTTCTGTTAAAGCTGAAGGTAACCCACCTTAATTTCTGCCACATCACCCAAACCCCCAACAGAGAAGCGGTAAAATTTGCGATTGAGAGCATTAGCTATGGAACGCCCAATGCTGGTTTTTCCCACACCTGGAGGCCCTGCCAGACAGATGATCTTGCCTGCCAAAAACAACCAAGTACTCTGTTAAGTCTGCAAAAGTAAGAACCTGAAAATCTGAGTAAAAGGTGCAGTCTGCTGCAAAACATTTGCACAAAAGGTGTCATTTAAACAGAGTGAAGGAACAAAAGCAGACCTTGAGCTGTTCCCCGAAGCCTTCCAACTGCAATAAACTCAAGGATGCGCTCCTTTACATCTGAAAGCCCATAATGATCATCATCCAGGACTTTTTGTGCTCGGTACACATCAAAGTTCTCCTCACTGCAAACAGAATCACAACACCATGTCAGCCTCTTTGAGAAGGATGACCAGATTGACATTTGCGAGCAACCAGCAATGAGCATCAAAGGTCATCATAGGACCTTTACCAGAACATGCTCCAAGACATGGAATCACATGGCCTCAGCCACCACAGAAACGATGTTCCTAAGAATATGTTTCAACCCTTCTTGTCCTAGAGCTGAAGAAGTGTCACTGGTGATCCACTACCAGAACATGGATCCCCAAAAAATGACCACAACCTAGCTGAAAGTGAGTGCGAACCTGTAATGACCCCAGGGAAGGGAGGTAAGCCAATCAAGGTAGTTGCGAGTAACATTGAACTCACTAGAGCTTGACTCCAGACCCTGCAACTTGCTCAGCTCCTCATCAATAACTTGCAAAACATGTGGAGGGCAGTCCTTTCGATGTGGCTCCAATCTCTCCCGGAACTTTCCTGCTCCAGATAATGCACAACATGCATGTGCAAGAACATCTAAGGAATCCACCAAAGAAGATAGAAAGCAATTTCAGGTGAAGTAGGAAGAAACTCAAAAAATTCAGGCCCACAAAAGTCTTACCAGTCAATGCTGTCTTATCATCAGTCTCCAATCCCAGCTCCTGCAGCATTTTACCCAAGAACGCTCATAAATTAAGTTTTTCTGGGTTTTGACATGATCAGAAAAAACACAGGATGCTCTTTCAGTTGCAAAAGGTTACAGACTTGTCAGTGAAAAAAGAGGTGGGAATTGCACCTTCTTTATAGCTTTCAACTGCTCCATCAAGAAATATCTCCGCTGATCACCACTAATTTTCTCCTCCACACCCTTTGCAATTGATTGCTGCATCACACCATGGCAATTTAACAGAAACTTAAATACTGGTTCTTGCTTTGACACCACAAGTGCTCTTTCCTATCAGATGTACACAGAAGGCACTGAGCACACAACATTAGATGGAGTTCCAGATGACTAGTACTGACCCACCTAACACAATATGCTTTATAAGAGAACATAAACAATTACCTGCAATTTACTCAGTTCAAGCTCCTTCTTCAGTAACATAAGTGTCAGGTGCAGACGTTTCAAGACCTGTGCAGAAAGAAGGGCAAAATTACCAGTCAGAACCTCCTTTAATTTAGTCTCAACAAGAAACCTACAATATCAGGGACATTGTTGGAGCAGCTAGAAAAGTAGAATCAGCTCATCTTTAAAGAACTGACCCTTCAGCTGCCTTTTTCAATATACCCATGACCACAAGACAAGTGTCTCCAGAGCTTGATTCCTAGTTTTTAAAGGATTTGTAAACCCAAAAAATCTGACAATCTTTCCGCATCCAGCAACTTGGGAAAAAAAAGAGTCATGATATGACCTGTACTAATGTTGTCAATATATTTGCAGTGTGGATTACACAATCTGAAAGCTTGTAGTGCAAGTAAAAGAGGAAGCAAATAAACAATTTGAAATTTCCTACATATGAGTGTTAAAAAAGGACTTTACATCTAGTTCTTCCAGAACTTCCTGCAATGAGGGTTCATCGGCAGTAGTAAGTGCAGCTCCAAAGTCTGCCAATTTAGATGCATTGAATTCACCTGTGTGCTGCTCAAAGCATGCAACAAATTCCCCAAACCAATCGATCCCCTTAAATAATCCAAGAAGAGACTGCTTGATCCTCAGAAAGCAGCAATGACTACTATACCCATAACCACCAGAAGTGTAGCAGGGAAACTGCTTGACTGTTAAATTCAACCAAGGATATTTCTTCATCCTCTAATCTGTTACACTTAGAAAGAAGGCTGACCTGGACAAACATCTGAATATGCTCTTTGTAGAGAGGGTTGAGCCGCATGAGGTCCTTCATGGTGCTCACTACCTCCAAAACTGTGGCTTTCAACTCATCTTGAGTTGAATCATATGGTTTGTCCTACACATGTGTACTTTCTTGTCAGCAAATAACTCCAACATGCAGAGTTCTGAAAGCTTACAGACAATATAGCTGGGTAGCTGACTTCTGATATTCAAAGCACTGCATTGTCACATCTCCAAAGGCTAAGCAAACACAGGTCCCAGTAAAGGCCCTAATGCTTAAGGGATACCCATTGTCATGATCAAACAGAAATGAACTGGAAAGCAAATAATAAAACAGTGAGCAGGTATCACACACCCTGAGATGGTCAACAGAAACTGACATTAGATCATCCTCCACCTGAATCCCAGCCACCCACAGGATACCAATAACAGGGTTTATAATAATTAAACCTGAAATGGACCAGAGAGAACACAGTATTTTAGGCACCATCAACACAGATGCCAGGCCATTGTATTTTACCATGCCAGTGAGGCGGAGACGCCGATGACCCATGAGAAGAAACTGAGTAGCACTCTCCCCATCCAGTGGCCTCATCACATTTGTGATCTGTCACAACCCACATATTGGGCTTATGAATAAACATCCAGTAAAATGGATAAAACAATCAGCAAACAGCGTTAAGCGAAAGGGAAAAGAATAGTCAAGAACCTGTGCAAAAGTCCCATACTCATGGAGGCGCTTAAATAGTTCCTCTCCACGAAGATGCTCGGTGCCCTCTCCTCCCTCAGCTGCCGTCAACACAGTAGACCCATCCTTGGCTTTAGCATCCTTGAGCAAAAATGTACCAACCCAGGGAGTTCCTGCTGCCTTCAACTCTGCCAACTTTTCTGAAAGCTTTGGATCCTACAAAGACAGAAGTAGATTGCCACAACATCAGATGGTGAGAATCTGAAAGCTGCACTGAGATTCAAGCTTGAGGGCTGGCAGAATGTAGAGATCTTGCAGCAGAAGTGTGCCAATAACCATTCAATGAAGGAACCCTGTCTAAGAACTACTCATACCTTGATGGTGATGGGAACATAGAACCCTGGGAACAGTGGTCTCCTTGTCAAAGGTACAGCAACAACCTGCATTTTGAGCTCACAAGTGCCAATGGGTCAAACTAGACATTCCATAAGAGCTCGAACACCCATTTGCAGAGACACATAAAACCCTGAACAGAAACCTCTACTGAACATTGAGCTGAAGCACAACAGGATAATCTAGACACAGAATATGAGCTGAGAGGGTGCCTAATTACAAAAGGAGACAAAGAACACTGACATTTCAATGAAATAATCCCCCCAAGAGATTGTGTTTTAATATCCCATAGGCTACTGGACTCCAACACTGGAATCATGATGCAAACACTCGTGTAATGAAATCCCATCTTGAGGAAGGACTGAGACAAGATATGCGATCTAGAGAAAGTCAAGAGAAGCATATACCCTAGCTGGCCGAGGACCAGTAGCAGGCACAATGGCACCAGCTTGTGGTGCAGAGTCAGATACAACAGCCTCTCCCCCATCCTTGGAGTCTTTCTCTCCATTACCCTCCTTTGCCTCCTTTTCTGCATAAAAGGACCAGGGAACAATCCTTATGAATCCCCATATCATCAATGCCACTGAATAGCAATAGTGAGCTCTCCTCAGCTCTCAGACAGACAGGAGAAACTCCTTTGCAAGGGAGTTCAAGAGAAATCCATACATAACTTTCTTAAACCCTAATCTAAAACCCCAACTTGAGGGCTTCAATCTGCAGATGGCAGGCTGATCCCAGAACAATCATCAGACTTGCACATACATCTGTGTGAGCCACCGTGTAAGGTCCGAGATCAAGGCTGTTCTGATTTTATGAGAACAGATAAATATTCGATTGTATTTTCTTCTAGGACATAAGATTTGCAGCAGATTGAGCACTCACCACCTCCCTTCCAGATATTCAGGAGTCCACGTCGTTTGCCTGAGTCTTTGTTCTCACCTCCTCCCTTTCCTCCTCCAGAAACTCCACTCCCGCTATCGCCAGAAGAAGGGGGTTTCGCTACGTCCGCCTCCTCGCTTGCTACCTCTTCATTGGCAGCTGGTTCCTCACTCTCCCGCTCCACTCCCTCACTCTCCCGTGCTGCTGCTCCATCCGCCTTTCCCGACGAATTGTCTCCATCACGTCCCGAGCCCGAAGTGGAGGAAGACAAGAAGCGTGTCCGGTTAGAAGCGGATGATGTTGGTCCCGCTGTAATCCGCGAGTGGGGCACTAACGTATCCCAGAGAACCAAGAGCGGGGCTCGATCGACGACGACACTACTTCCCGCACTCCATTCCCCCCCAACTCTTGACACTGCCACAATACTCCGCAGCAAAGGCACTCGCCTAACAGCGGCGGGTGCCATAGCTGCCAGCATGTGGCCTCCTTCTCACAGCCAATCCCGTCCTACTTCCTCACTCCCTCTCGCAAACCTTCTCCTCTCTCTCTCTCTCTCTCTCTCTCTCTCTCTCTCTAAGAGAACGATGTCTTCCACGAAGAACTCTGGGCACAGTCGAAACCAATCATATCCCTATCAAAGCGCACCAATTACAAATCCACTGAACATTCCTCTCTCAAATTCTTCTTCTCCTACTCCTCCTGGTCGCTGCTCCTTCTCCTTCCTTGGCTTCGAGCGCACGCAACCACACCGACCCCACATCGCCGAGGTCACAATTCCTCCTTTCTTCCAGCGCTCTTCTGCACAGTGCGAAGGGCATGTCCCTCTTTCTTGCTCGAGATTTTAGAGTTGCAAAATTAGGGCACGGTTTTAGGGTTTCTAGTTCCGCCGGGTGGAAATGAATAACGTGCTGGAACGACCGAGGAGCAATTCAGCGCGTAATCGTCATCTTCTTCCACAAATTCTGTCTTTGGCTGGAACCCTTGGAGTGATGCGTAAGTGACTAAAATAAGGGTAAGAACTCACAACCTAAGAAGACCTAGTTCACTTTTTGAATCCTTTTTTTGGCCAAATTTCTATTTAATACAAGTGGCTGACTACAAATACACTATGAAAATAAAAAATTAAATAACTAATTGATTCAACAAAGATGTCAACATTCTATCAAATCAATTTTATTTTAAATATTTTTGCTTCATGCACTTAATTCTTTTGGAACTATGAAATATTTGAGTTAAGATCGTCTAAGTTACTCATTATTATATGGGATGTGATGTTTCACCCCACTTAAGTGGATGTAAAATTTGCATGGGTTGATGATCTTGTGCATGCATTTATAAATGCAATATTAGGGAAAGTAATATTTGCATGTGAGATGTTCATCTCCTATTACGATTTGCCTAGGGCTTAGAGGTGGATTATGAAGTTTGTAACAACTTGTGCGATTTTAAGGTTAGGTGGAAAGCTTGTTGTAAATATCTGTTTTATTCATATTTATTCTCTTATTGATTTGTTGTCAATTTTTAACATTTTAAGCCTTCACTATAGAATATTAATTTGTTGGCAATTTTTAATATTTAAAACTTCACAATAGAATGAAAACTTTTTATCCATTTGTCAAATTGGAAGACACCAATTAACATGATGATCTTTTGGTGTTTGAAGTCCTCATCACATACTAACAAACTTTCCATCAATTTGTCACAATGGAAGTTTTCTTATTACAATAGCCCATCAATGTTTTTTAGGTTCAATTATCTAATTCATTAGAAAATCTTTCCCAATCTAATTTTCTATGGTGCAATTTTTTTATTACAAATATTAGTAAGGGCTATCCACAAACCTTTTAAATGGTTGAGTTGAAAATAGTTGCTTCTGTGTATGATAACAAATCAATGTTTTTAAAGATATGTAGATCAACATTCACATGCACAAACCAATAACACAAAATTCTTTAACTTGACTTCAAAAGTTTCAAGGTTGAATAATACATTTCCTTATTCAATAGGTATATTACAAAATCAAATATCACATGGTGCAACTAAAATTGAAATATAATAAAAGTTGGAACTTTACAATTTGCCAAGGCTCCATTTTGTAAAACATATCAAAAGTGGCATTTTCCAATTGGCCTTGCACCTTTTTTTGTGTCAATATTCATATTAAGAAATTTGAGATATTAAAATTATGTTTTAATGTGTGTGGAATAGGTGGTGTGTCATTATTGGTGGAAGGACCAAAGTGGGGTTTTCTTTTATACTAATTTATTACTGATATATTATTGTTATTATGGGTCAACTTGTATAACGTTCTTAATAAAATAATAATCAAAATATCACATAAGATAATTTTTTATTGTATGGAGATTCTATCCATACTCCATAAGGTAGACATGCCCATCACATAACACAAGTCAATAATTGAACATTTATTCATATATTTCTCATTTCTTGTTCTTTTCTAGTGATATTCATTGTTATGGGTATGCCAAATGAAGGTCCATAATCTCTCGTGGAATTTTAGAAGCAACCAAACTATGTCCAAGGATTTTAGTTTTTTGAAAGCTTAAGTGTTTAGACTTAAGTGTTTAGACATTGACTTGTCTATCCTAGTGCAATGAAGGTTTAAGAATATTCATTTCAATGTTTAAACAAGGCATCACAAACATGCTGGCCCTGCCAATAGATAAGATGTTGTACATCTACGTATTGTGTCCACACTCTAAACACCAAAAAATCCATTCCAATCTAAGTAGTCTAAACACTTTCATCACAGAAACTGGTTTATCTTATGTGAAACTGGTTTTAATAAGATAAAACTTCCAAAAGTTGGATCTGTGATAGTCCTTGTGGGGTTAGGGCCTAACAAATGTGATGAAGGTATGTGTGGTGATTAGCATCAACTCATGATCCATTGTATATTCATCATTGATTCATATTAGTGTGGTTTGTGCCATTTAACATACATTGTACGTAGGGTTGCTAGGAAAGACATCTTTATGGACATGTCAAGATGTTCTAATTCCTTTTTAACATTTTGACAAACAATAGATTTTATATCTCCTTGTTATCTAGATTCAATTTTTTGTTAGTGCAAAATATTAGACTTACTTTGTTGAAGCATGCTCACATCCTTTTTGACATACACAACATCCTTGTCATCCTTCTTAATGTTCTTCATCATCTTTCCTCATGTCTATCATCATTCCTTGTTTTTCCTTGTCCTTCTTAGTGCATGTTGTCATCCCGCCCATAATAATTATAACTAAGGAACATTGTTTCAACATTGTGACATTCGATCAATTACTCCTAATGTTTACATGCTTTCTAAACATGATTTTCAAGCACTTCTAGTAGCTCAATTATAATGCATAAGAACCATTAATATTATCCATCAAAGAATGTGATGAGAAAACATGACCACAACACCCATATCATTAGTTGAGGTCAAGTCACAAAGAGAAGCGTTTCTTTTCATCTACATCCGCAATTTGTTTTAAAGAATAATGATGTCAAAGCGGTGTTGTGGGATTGTAAATTGCTTGAGTTGTAAACCAACATATAGTTCCAAAGATGACTTTTGCACTCAAGTGCTTTAGAGGCAAATAACTTTGTTATGTGTGTGTGTTTATTTGTAAGGTGATGAAATTGAACATGGTGACTGTCTATAGGGATTGTGGATAACAAGGGCGACCCATGAGCACATATATATTCATTAAATGTTTATACCCACCTATTAAGAATTGATGAGGTTAATGGGAAGTTGTGGCAATTAGGTAATGTTATTTATTAACCTGACAATTTCATACTTTGTGAGTGATATTCATAATGTGATGAATTTTGATTATTAACTCATGTCATGTAATTGACTAAAAATTTATCCTAAAGATGTTATGGATGGGGTTTATTCTACAATATTGTATGGGATGGTTAGAAAGGGAGTTAACAACTTGTTATAGTTGAGTTAGGATGTCGGATTACAATTTCAACTTGCTACACATGTCAATATGCCACAAATGCGTTGGTATGTTTTCAATTCTTCAATGCATTTCCATGTAGAAGGTCACATGCAAAACACATAATGTGTTGAGGTGTGCATATTCATAACACTTTTTGTGAATTTTTCAGTGTTTTTGAGTCCTAGGAGTTCATTGTGTGATATCACTTTGTATCTGCTGATCGTCCATGTGGCCAAGGTCTGAGTGCATTCAACACCACCATGTAGATGTTTGAAGCAGTTTCCTCTTCAACTTGAACCAAACCAGTTTGTGGTTCACTTGTGTTACACCAACAAATTACCAAACAGCTATAGTGACATTTCTGTAGAACCTCGTGTTTCCCTTTATATCTCCACATCACAAGACATATTAGGAACTGCATTTGCAATAGCCCAAATCGTTATGTTCAATTAATCTGTTTCTTTACTAAGTTCTCAGTCAAACCAGAATAATTGCTGTAGTCAAGTCACCAAGGCAGAATCAAAGGCCCGTCAAAGGCATGCCTCAGTCAATTATGAGCTTTCCATCCATGGGCAAGCAAATAAAGCTGTTAGAAATTGTCCACTTCAGTTCACAACTCCAGTGACACTCGCAGAAAAAAGGATTTAAAAAAAGAAAAATCTCACACTGCATAGAACTCATGCACCGGTGCCTATATACACTGGCATATTTGAAAGTCACCAATAGCCACAAGACATTGGAACTTTCAAATTGACATTGGATCCATTGTCAGGTGCTTCAGCCTGTAAGCATCAGGTTGCCTCTCTAGTTCACAAACCAGAACCAAAACTACAAATGCATGCTATACACCTGTTAGCATGCGACAAAGCTTAATACACATGGGTAGCACACTTGCATCTTCAGGTTCTCAGAATGAATGACACAACACCTTATAATTTGTGGCCTCAATTGTGCATGGCGTGGTGGCTCTGACATTAGAATCTAACATGACTCTGGGCTGCCTTCCCAACTAGTATAGCCAAGGGCTAGCTTCCCTAACAAGCACAAATACACTACCTCCATCACCTCGAGAAATCCGCAGATCTTCATCCAGAAATGTGGTGAGTAACCATGACTCTGCTCTGTTACCCTGGATTGGGAACTTCAGAGGTGGCTGCCCAGATATGGTTCTGGCCACAGACATTGCAGCATCTTGGAGAGGCCGCAATAATCCTTGAATGGGTGTAAGATCAATTGTTTGTCCAAGAACATCCACACTCTCTGGAACTTCAATAGAGTCTGTGAGCTTTGGAGTTGAAATGATACCTTCCTCAAACTTGATCTGCAGCCATACAACCATGACACAGGTGTTAGACATCCTTTGAGACTGACACCACCAACTAATGATCCTACCACATGAAGTATAGAAACTAGAACTATTGACATAAAATGAATGATGGAATTCCATTGCAATTATGTGTTGCTGAATAAAGACTAGTGCAGTAATATCACTATGATCAAGAATGATCTGCAAATAGCACCTGAGAGGTGGGAAGATCAGGAACATAGTCTGGACACAATACCTGAACTCGCTTTGGGCTGCGGACTTCAAATGATGCAGAAGTACTGAAGGAAGTAGTGGTCAAAGGGCCCTCAAAAACAACGGAGTTTTCGACAGTAAATGCAGAAGAGTCTATAGTCTGTGAGATTTCGCCCACCTTCACAAGTGGCAAGTTCCCTGTTGCCAGCAGAGGGAATATCTCAGAGTAGGAGGTGTATCTGAATCATGCAGGATGGTACGAGGTCAGCTACAAATAGACAGATAGAAATCCACAAGCTTCAAGGTACAGCCATACCAGAACCACATACAGGACTCAAGCTCAAGTGTATCGCATGGCTGAGGACCCTTGCTTTCCTGAGTTTAGCTCTCTTGCAGCAGGAATGAAAAGTGAACAGAAGGAATTAACATACTGCCATATGAAGGCCATTGCATTAATATAGACCTTAGTAGCTTTGAATTTGACTTTCTATATACCACAGTGGTGAGAGGGAAGCACAAAGTGGAAATTCTAAGCCAAATTGAGCATCCCCACAACAATTTTTGTGCCTTCAGGAAATTTAACTACATCCACCATTCTGCCCTGCTGTCTCATATTGATTCATGCATCACAAGAATGAACAATGCATCTGCATGATATTTGGTATAGCACAGCAGAACTATTGCAAGTGACAAATGAAGTGGAAAATGCAACATTTTAGAAACTCCATTCCTGTGCTTGAAGAGGATGATACCAGAGGATACTAGAGTTAAAACACTAGAAGATATCAGGAAAATGTGCAGAAGTTGAAGAGGGTGAAAAATACATACGCAAGGATCCACTTCCCATTTAGGAGTGTTAGAGCTTCAGTGGGAGCCGGTGTGGGGTTCTTTGCTTCTAGTTGTGTAATGAGCTCAATGACCTCAGCTCGTGTGTCACTGCTGGCACGCAAACCTCGCTGTGTGCCATAAAGAGAATCAATTAGTCGTTGCTTCAGCTCCACCACATCTGCATTTTCATCTGTGACAGCATCTACTACATCCTCTGCTGGTGGTTCCAAGAGCCCAGCAACCTCAGCATCATCTCTGCAGTACACACCCAATCCCTCAGTTGGAAGACAGGTTGTGGAGGTTTCAAAAACATATCATATCTAGAAGACTGCAGAGAAATCTCCACAATAACAATTGGAAGTTAACCATTCTATCAGTTCTGGCAAAACCAAAACAGGATGACAAAGACAAATGCAGCCATGGCTTTAAGATTGTCACTCGCAAAGTATCAGACCATCACCTTCATCATGAACAGGAGTGACTAGCTGCTGTCATGACTTCCCACTGGATCCATCAGCTCCTGACAGTTTCTGCTGTGTTTCTGGAACCAATGGAAAGATTCACTCATAATGTTGGCTAGCACACAAGAGATATAGCTAATAAAAGAGTCAGTAGTATAGCTGCAACCAGTTCATGAGGCTGGTAAGCTTGATTTTGTTTTAGCTTGTGCATGTACAAGCAAGCATCTAAGCCTAAAGCATCGAGAGATTGAAATAGAGCAAGGATAGTGATTGGGGACTCCTGCACCCTACACAAATCCTTTAGGCACACCAATGGTGACTACTTGGACACAATACATCTGTGAAAGTCACTGGAAGACATATCTATGGGATTGCAGGGAAATCTCCACCATATCACTTTGAAGATAGCTGTTGCATCACTTCCAGCAAAACCAAAACTTGTTCACATGGCAAGAACAAAGGCAGCAGCAGTCATAACCCTATGTCCATGTCACTCGCAAGGTATCAGACCATTGCCTTTATGATGGATGCTGCCATGACTCTCCGACTGACTTCATCAGCTCCTCACAACGAAACACATCTATACTTCTAATTTGAAGAGTTTTGACCAGGGGTTACCACAAACACAATAGGGAATTCACTCACACAAGTAATGTCAAGTCTTAACTTGAGCTTTGGGGGAATACTGGAGACCAAGTGTGGTATGGTAAGCTGGACTAAGGAGGTGGTTTTGTAGGGTTCAACATACACCCTAGTATAAGACACTGTTTCAGATATAAGATTACAGAAATAGAATATGGATACCTTGCAAAGACATAGGACTGCACATGATTGCCAGCAACGTACCAGAAAAACTAAAGCCACAAAAAATGACCCTGACGGGAGGGGAGACATGAGCCAACCACTGTTTCTACAATCCTTGTAGCCTGCAAGCGACAAGGGCAATCCGAATATGCAAGACTACACATGTGTGACATGTGATCAAACATTGCAACATAAAGCCCCGGAGTTCCAGTAGCTCCTTGCACTTATCATCGACGATATGAAATGTGATGACTGCAGCTCAGGTTTCCATGTCGTCTCGCTCTTGTTGTCAGCGCGCAATGATGTATCCTTCATCTTGCTCTGCTAGGTTACAAATTCTTGCAACGCACAAAAAGAAGGAGAGCATAGATGAGCACTCGGGAAAAGAATTCGGTACAAAGAAAGTAGCTATTGTTACCCGGTACTGGCAGAAACGAGAATTAAGTCTCCCCGCTGCTGCTTCCTCCCAGCTTGCATGCCGTGTCGCGACCAGGATGCTGCTGTTACCGCAGGAATTGCTGACCGAGACCGGAGCTGATCCGCTTGCAAGAATCCTCGCAATGCCAACGACGAAGGTGAGAGAAATTTGCTTTGATGATGTAATTCTGTTCGCAAAAACCGGAGATCAGAAGGCAACATGCTGGCGACATTCGGAGTAGTACTTGCAGCAGCTAGAATCCCCGCCATGATATTCACTCCTCTTCAATTCCCGAGTAAGATTCACAAACCCTACTTACTCCTGAAGATTACAAAGTGTTCTTTCTTATCGTCGTCGTTGTCGTTATCTCCTCTCCTCTCCCCTCCCGTCCTCTCCTCTCTTCTCCTTCGACTCGATTCTCTGTCCTGTCCTCTTCTTTCTTTATACTACGTCGCCCGCTCGCACGAAGCAGCCGCACCACACGAAACTCGCAAACAAGCGACTGACGAAAGAAGTTCCGCATGAGCACGATATGCAAGCGACCAGTATTCTTTTTTTAATTTTTGTGGCGAATTTGCGCATTGTGGCGACCAAAAAAAACTCAGTGCGAATTGTAAAAGGGACTTTTTTGAAAAAAAGAAAAACTGAAAAATTGGCCATATTTTGAGGAAAAACAAGTCACATATCGCCACATTTAAACAATGAGTTCCTACTCGTCGCCAGAACTAGGCAGCAATCTTTAAAATATTTACTTTACTGGTCTGACCTGTAGCCAAATGTGGCGCATTCCTCTTGTGGATGATCGCCAGTCCACATAATTGACTAAATTGGAAAAATAATTTAAAAAAAAACTCTGCAACCG
>Ga0209208_10006973_pt1 | contig 15489 bp, 11 predicted proteins | sample S1TSphfallax_3_FD_187694 | JGI IMG/M metagenome (GOLD analysis project Ga0209208, IMG submission 187694) | Host-associated microbial communities from peat moss isolated from Minnesota, USA - S1T2_Fd - Sphagnum fallax MG (SPAdes) (version 2) | ecosystem: Host-associated > Plants > Peat moss >...
AAAAATAATCATGTATATGCACCAGGTAGTTGCAATATTATAATGTTACATGTCTTTATGAATATGCATGTATAGAACTTTGCTCAAGTACAAGAGATTGAGTTTTGACACTGGAACAATGATTTCAGCCTTATTGTAATGAAAATCTTGTCATACAAGTTTGGTTTGCCCTATGGTTCATGCATAATTCAACCAAGTTCTCTAAATTTTTGCAAATGATAGGAATTGAAGCCTGGCAATATTCTCTAGCGTGACTATCTAGCATGATTATATTGATAAAAATTTACCCGGTGCCATGTTTTCTAAATTATTGTAGTTGTTATTAGGTACCACTGTATTGCCAATTTGTATGTATTTAAATATCATGGTATATTCCATGCACCCAATAGCACATGTCAAAAGCATATGTACTAAAGTGGTTTCCATTTTGACACGAATAACAACTTCAAATTTTCTTTCTTTCATGCACATCACTTGAGTTTTTCTGTACAAGGTTGTCCAATTATTATGATTTAGGTCACCATCTCGAATTCACTACTTTCTTCCTCAAGTACAGACCCATTTGCTTTTGCTGAAAAACACTCTTGAAGTAGATACCACACACAGTTTTAAAATGGGCACAGGTCTCCCAAAGATCAGCTCATATCCATGTGTTCAAAAAGGATTTTGTTCAATATTCGCTCACAAAGTTCCTGAGCCAATTTCCCCACAAAGTTACAAACTACCAACCATAGAGTTTAACAGAAACAGATTAACGAACTATACTAAGAAAAAACATCTAGAACAAATGTTCACTACTACTAGGGTTCTTGACATATAAATGCCTGCAACTTGTTGCAATTATTATAACCAATTATAGGTGGATTCTCAGCTCCCTGAACATATTTGAGTCAAGAAGCCTCAATTCAAGAACTTTGGAGCTGTAAACAAATAAAAGACAATGCAAGTTGCAAACTGTTGGAGAACAATGTAGTTGTTAGATTTGGCAATTTCATGATGACAGTTCCGAAACATGATTGAGACACATTAAATTAATGTAGTTGAAAGGTAGCTCCATTTTTGATAAACCTTGATTCTAATTTAACCTACCACCCATGATGAAGAAATATCAAGAGAGAGAACAAGTTCTAAACTGTGCACAGTCTGCACTCTGCCATATTATAATGCATGTGCACTGCATCTGACCTCTTATAAGCTCCCTGGCAGCTGGCATGTCAGCTCTCTATTCCAGGCTCATGTCTGAAAAACTTCTTTGTGTGTGATTGCAGTGATCATGAACGCTTCCTATGCACCTTTGTCTTTAAATTTTCAATCTCCTCAAAATGTTGACTACAATCCAAAATTATGTCAACCATCTGCTAATAATTTAGTGCCATGATCCAACTATTGTCCATTGGGAGCGACAAAAACATCCAAGGATATATTACAAACACGCAAAGATTTGCTTGGGGAAAAAAGGGATGCTACATCACTTGTTCTTGAAGATATTTTCTTGAAGTTCAAGGTGAAAGCATGATAAAGTAGACCAAAACATATATAGACTTCCTGGCTCAAAATCTAGTATGACCCAGTTTTCTACATAAACACAAGAAAGTAAATTCAAAACTTGATGTAATAAGCATATAAAGAAATGGAAATGAAAAAACAAACTTATGCACTTTGCAGCAAGGCTCGATTTGCAATGTTGAGGAAAGAGGAGGATCAGATCAGTTGTTAAATTGAAATTATAGTTGTGTACAAGATCAGCTGGATCATGCAGAGAGAGAGGCACCTGAAAGGAGGAGGTGCATGAAATTATATTATTCTGTGAGGAAACTAACTAGTAAACTGGAGGATATATGCCCGTCAGCCAGCCTGTAGGTTGAAGAAGCTGCTGATCTGAAGGAACTGGACTGCAGCTGCATGCTCATGTGAACAAAGCTTACATTCCTAGGCCCATGATTCTCTGGGCTGCATCAATCATCAATGAATTTAGCAAGCTTTTCATCTTCATTAAAGATCAACAAATTCTATTTCCTATAATTTCCTGTAGCAATTAAGAAACAGATTAGTTCATGTTAATGCAGATCTCTATGCCAGAAAAAAACCTTATAATAATAATAATAATAATAATAATAATTGCTATATATATAAATGCAGAGCCTTGATCTTGCCAGACGTTGCAGCTGGATCATGAGCTGCTAGGCTGCTTCAATGCAAGCTTTTGTCCCGTGGTTACCTGGTGCAGCACCTGGATGCAAGAGTTAGTGCAGGAGCTCATGATGGTTCATATTCAACTTGCATGCAGCCCTAACAGGCCTGATCACCACCTGAGATGGGCCTGATATTCATCTTGGTAATTAAATCTATATGATCACAAGAAGAAGAAAAAGAAGAAAGCAAAATCAACCTGCGAGGAGTCATGAAATTACAGCAGCTACAGAAATATGGAAATGGATTTTCTTGGGCTTTGAATATTGATCCACGCATTCATGAAGCACCAAGCATCCATCGATCACGAGAAGCAGTACATGAGCTTATACCGAATGAATTCATACCATCTAGTACCATGTATATGATGCAGGGAATATGATCTGCAGCTAGCAAGCTGCTCATGATCAATTATATATTTTTGAAGAAGCTTGCTGCTGCTGCAGCAGCACTAGCTAGGAGGCTCATGCAGAAGCTGCAGCCAGCATGCACAATATGATTGATCCAGTTAGTGCAAAGAACCACTTCCATGAGCTCTCAGCTTCGACCACTGTAATTCATCAACCTGCAGCTCGACTGTACTACCGCACTAGTTTAATGTCTAGAAGTTGGTTGCTGCAAAAACATGATGCATACTAGATCATGATCTGCATCAATATGCATATACATGTAGATCATCTGCCTCATCAATATGCATACTGATAATCATGTAATATATGCATATGATCTCCAGTGCAAATTCCACAACTGCATCGATCACCAGCTGGTAGCGTGCATTAAGAAGCAGCTAGCTAGCTAGCTGACTCAAGGATTGATGAAGCTGAGGCGGTGATCAGCTCTAATTGTGTGATCCAGCACTACTGATCAGGCGCTGTAGCCATGCTTGGGAAGAGATGTGTCGAGACTGATCATCAGCTGCAGCTCGACCAAGCTTCCAGCTGCATTAGAACCATGCAGTGATACCATGAGCTTGGTGATATATACATCGGAAGAATTTTTGTTGCAGACGTTGCAGATCATGAGCTGATGCAAAGCAGGTACTTACAACTTGCTCTCGATCCTGCGGCACTCGGTACAAGCTATAGTTTTTCAATGGAAAGCGGCCTGTGCACAGATGGATCGATCATGCAGCTGTTTGTTATAAATTCACCTAATTAGAAAGTGGACTACTTGGGGCTGATCCAGTACTGCTGCAGCATGAGCGACCTTGCAGTCTTGGTTGGACCGCTAGCACCAGCTCCAATTGTCGAATTGTGCTGATCTGGAACACGACTGACTTCCCGCGAGCCCAGTATCATATTTGATGTCGTAGAGGATCTGCTAATTAGACTAGTAGACGTACTAGTGTTGCAGTTATAAGTTGGATTTGGGATCCAACATTCCCTTGTACTCGACCCTAGTACTGCTGTTTCATGTGTGGATCCGTACTGATCTGCAGCAGCTGCTGCGTATTCGCCAGCAGCTCCGGCAAGAGATCGAAAAGCTGTGATTCCTGCTGCGGCTGGAGGCCGACTCGAGTAATTGCAGCAGCTTCCTGCAGCTTGCAGAACCTGCAGCTCTGCATGCGGAGAATTATAATCGCTTTGCTTCTGAAGAAGCTGGATACGCGAAGAATAATATCCATCAGCAGTACTAATTTGGGCAGCTCGTCGTGCTGAAATATTCAGTTCATAATCATGATCTGCACGCCGACCTGCAGCAGTGGCAGCACGCGATTCATTGCTACCTGCAGCAGCAGCAGCAGCAGCAGCTGATACGTCCAGTACCACCTCGCGGCCAGCAGCAGGAGGTAGAAGCCGATAATTCTCGACATCAGGATCCACACATGATCTGCTTCGTATCCTTTGGAGGTAGGCGGACATGTCCAATTTCGGCTTTGTTTCTATCAGAATCAAGTCACGCTTCTGTTCTTCCCGAGAAAGCTTGGCAGGCGTTAAGACTTCAACAAGCGGGTGGGAAGGACCGATCGAGAGACGTAAAGATGCATCGTGATCGGTCGGAAACAGCTGATCAGTGATCGTCGCACATGGACCTGCTGCTGCAGGTTGATGATCAGAAGGAGCCGCTGCGGCACGAGTACCATAGTTTTGGTTTGTAGTCGTCGAGTTCACGGATCCCGGTTGCAAATCGTGGAACCTTGCAGGGTCGAACCACATCGGCGACCAGTGCGAATTTGCAGCACGAAGAAATGGGCCCGCCTGCATCTCCTGGAAAAGCCCCCCAGCTCCTCGACGACTTTCAGCCCAGGAAGTGGCGGCAATCGAGCAGGGCGCGGTCGTCGACCTAGCTGGATTGAATTCTTCGATCCCCGCAAGGCACTGACGACTTGGAGCTGCAGCAGACCATGCCGCCGCTGCATACTTTTCTTGAACCGAGCCTTGAAAGTCTCTAGGAGCTTCCGCGTATTCAAGAGCTGGTGTCATCAGATTCCATCCCGACATCAACTGCTGCTGCTGAATATCCGCGCTCATCTGGCCGTGATGATCAGTACATGATTCTGGTGTTCGACTCATGTCGCTGCTGTTTGCGACAACAGCAGCAGCCTTCTCCTTGCCCAGGAGCGCCACGCACTTATCGTGGTGCTCGATAAATCCCTCTACCCTGCAGCAATTGCAGAGAACATTGCAGCCAGCTTGCTTGTTTGATTTCAGAGACATAGTGATGCAGGATCTTATGATCTCCTTCAAGATGATGCGTTTTTTTTTTTTTGGGGGAGCTCTCAAACATTTCATTGGAATAGGACACAGGGGGCGGATTGATCCTGCTACCTACAAACATTACCCAAGGCTTGCAGCAGCTAGCTTACCTGGAAAAAACGCGACCGCAGTCGCAGGAATGGCCGCGGGTGCCGCAAGTCTTCTGGTGAGCTTTGTAGTCGGATTGCACAGCGTACTCTTTGGAGCACTTGGTGCATTGCCATTGCTTCTCAGTACTGTGCTTTCTGCGGTAGTGTTTTCGGATGCCCACAAGGTCGCCCAGCGCATGGCAGGCGTTGTGATGCAGACAAGACTCCTCCGGACATACGTATACGCGCTTGCGCTGCTGCTGCACTTCGTTAGTCGAATTAGCAGGAGCTGCTGTAGTACTACCCCTCTTCAGCAGCGTCCACGGTACCTGTAGCAATCACGCGGCAGCACGTCCATGATCCACTTCTTCTACGATCGAGCCAGCAGCAATGCATTCAAGGATTCAACCTGCAGCACGACATGCGGCTGCTGCATATCCATCTTGCTCGAAGCCCATGAGCACCAGCCTTGCCGGATTGCAAGGACCCGTGTCGAGTCTCGACCTAGAACCATAGAGACAAGAAAACAATCTGCAGTCGATCGAGAGTGAGTTCCAGGAGGAGTGGTGATCGACTAACCTTGTGTCGGCGTTTGTGCATCTGGAGGTTTTGGTCACGCTGGAAGCCCTTGCTACAGATCTCGCACACGTATCGATCCGACTCCAACAACTTCTTGGGAGTCAGTGCGATCACCTCCGCATCCGCATCTGCGTTTACGCTACCCAGGAAAGATCAAATGCAGCAGTGCACACATGAGTACGATCAAAGCTCTACAATCTTTCAACTGATCTGATGCTGGTGCCGAGCAAGCTCTTTCACTAGATAGTCATGATCTATCTCTAGTCAGAAGAAGTAGGTATACGTACCAGGAGTTCCTGCAAGTCGTCGCTTGCGCTTCTTGTTGATTGTACCATTGGCGCTAGTCGGAGGAGGACTAGCCGGAGTCGACACAAGATCATTAGGTGGACTTCCGGCGAGTGCAGGTGCTGCCGCGCCGGCAGGAAGCTGTTCAAAGAACACAGATCGATCAGCAATGTGATCATCATCAGCAGGAGCGCCAGTTCCATCAGATTCATGATCAGACAGCAGCTTGATCATGCAGGCGGCGCTTGACGACGTGCTGCAGTCTCTGCTGCTGCTGTAAGCAGCTATGTCCTGCTGCATCATTCCTCCTCCTAGCTAGTTAACTTGGAGTTTTCAAATCTGAAGTCGCCCGCGGCCGGCCAGCAGGCGCGACAAGAAAAATTCTCTCCGTCGCGAATCGGTTGAAGTTTGGATTTACAAATCGTCGATGGGAAATGCCTTGTGTAAACTTTCTCTCTCGAATATATAAAGCGTTAGAGCCGTAAGTCGATGCAACTCGACCTAGAATCATCAGGTTATCATGCGTGCAGTACTGTTGGAGCAGGTAACATGCTGGCGGAGAAGACGAGTTCTGTTTCGTCACAGAAGAAGCTGAAGCGGCTGCTGTCCTACATGTATGAGCGTGCAGGAATTCACGACTTCATTGCGGGAATTTGCGCAGTTTCAGCAGATTACTGCATGTACGCGAGACTTCTTACGGACTTGTTGACGTGCGTGGTTGCCTGCTTGCTGCAGGGGCCAATCTTTTTGTCCACATGTTCATAAACTCTTGTGCGCGCATTTGTAGCCAGGAGCTGCTTGACTTTTCTGGAAAAGCGCAGCAACAGCTAGTCGCTGCAGCTATTGACCCTTGAGGAAGCTGTAGCTAGCGCCTCATTGGAGGTCTGCAGATCATGCATCTTGTTGCTGGTAATGGAGCCTGGGAGCTTGCTGATTTCCAGCCGCCACTGTCGATCCTGATCCCAGTCACACTTTTAACTTTATCTCCTAGGCAGCAGCGGCAGGAGCTGCTCCTCCGATCCCGGATGAAGACGACTTCCAAGATGCGTGGTCCCCCATGGACGAAGACAGAACGTACTAGATCAGCACAAAAGACGCGCACGGACCCACTAACAGAAAATGACAGAATAAGGAGCACTAGCGAGGTACGCACTCGACTCTTCTGGAACTCCTAATCTTGAGCGCTAGGCACTAGTCTCTCCTCGAACTAGCACTAGGTTTCCCGAAGCAATATCCAGCACTAGTGATCGACACTAGTAGAGCAGAGCTAGTGAGCGACACTAGAAGAGGTCGCGGGCGGCAGGAGCAGCAACTCTTCTCGACGATACAGATTGCGATTTTGACGGGACTCATCATGAGGTTTGCGTCCTTTTCCGTCATCTTTACGGAGGTCATTAGAATTTGCCATTGCAACTACCCTTTTTGCAGGTGCTGCCAGGGACGTCTGTGTCTGCAGCTGGGCTATCTACTGTCTGTCTGTCTCTACGTTAGAACTCACTCGAGCTGTGGAGGGTACTGTTTTCCATCGGAAGTTCGATATTATTATTGTGGTCGATGCAAGAACGACGAAGAGACTCCGTGAGACGCGGGAACGTATATACATGTCCTTTTCTTGTGAAAAAAGAGAAACAAATCAAAACAAAAGGAGCTGCAGTCTGAACAAGTATCTCAGTTCCTGACCTAATCCGTTTGTCTCATCTGCTGCTGGCTGCACGCGGGCTGTGTCTTTGGCAGCAGCAGTGTGGTAAACTTTCTCTAGAGCAACCGGCTAACCAGCAGCCACGAGCAGAAGTACGGACTGCGGTTCTCCTGACTGCAACAACAACAGAAACTCGCTTGATCTGCACTAAGCTGCTAGTGATGAATGAATGAATCCGCTGCAGCATCATCCCAGCAGCAATAGCTCCTCCAAATTACAAAACTTCCAAACTTCTGATAAGTCAGTCGTGGTGGTGGTGGTGGTGGTCTAAGGCCGGTTAGATCTTTGTTGATTGCACTAGCTAGCGGCTAGCGGCAGCAGCAGGTTGATGGGTCCTGCACATATCTGCTGCTGCTGCATCAGCGTAAATCATAATAATAAATCACCCCACTGCATGCAGCTAGCTTCAGCAGTGCAGATCGACATCTAATATTGCAGCAGCTAGCCAGCCGAGTCATGACGTCGAGTCCATGACCCACGTCAGGTTTGACTAAAATGAAGGCTGTCTAGCTAGCTTCGAGCCCTGCAGCAGCGGCAGCTTGAGGCTGCTGCTGCTACTACTGCTATACTGCAGTTGTAAATCCTTAACTTATACTAGTGGATTTTTTCATATGAATCTCTGTTGGATCTTTCTTCTTCTTCTTCTTCTTTGCATATATATGGATCTCTGATCACTGCCTTTGTTAATTGCAGACGTTAAACTCCAGCAGCACCAGCAGTTGGATCCGCTGTGCATGAGCAACAACAACAACAGCACCTGCAAACCAGTAGCTAGCTATTACTTACTGTTGATCAGCATCTTGACACAAGCGTGCAGCCAAAGACTGAAGCTGCTGCTATTGCACTGAACGCTGAAAGCGCTTAGGCTCTCCCTCTCTCTCTCCCCCTATAGGTCCAAATTCCCTGTTGCACCGCCACCCGTTACCGCGAGACCCGGCGCGGGGCTGCCTGAGATAGAGAAATAATATTTTCGTCTTAGAAAGTGGTTATTTTTCCCTGGCGAAATTTCGCCAAAAAAAGAAATTAAAAGAAATGAAATTAAAAGTTAGGAAAAAAAAAAGTGATTTTGTTTATTTTCAGTCGCCAGAAGTGATAGCGGAAGGAAAAAAAAACACACACACATTTAAATAGCCATATACTTGGATCTCCTTCCTATCCTATGTGTAGCCAATAGTATAGAGTGATGATTAAAGACTTTTCATCTATTTCTAGTTTATAGCCATACTTTGGTTAAATCTTCCTAGGGATGATCGCCATTTTGGCTACTGGGATTCCCAGCTCTGTCTGTTCCCTCTCGTCTCTCTGTTAAAAACAGGGAGGGAATTTTATTTTTATTTTTTACCGACGACAGCAACCAGTCAACAGAACATTAAATGGCGAAGACTGTCGACTTGACACTGGACAGGACTTTTAAATGGCGTTTGAAACGGTCAACTCGATCGTCGTCGACTCCCCACCGACGACGACGACACGACGTCCATCGTCAGCGAGGAGCGTCGTGCGCGACATAGCAGGCAGGTGCTTTCTTCCCACTCCGTGCTCCCGACGTCGCCGACGATGACGACGTCCTTCGGGACGAGCGTCGCCCGACGCAAGCGCTTTCAGCGGTAAAAGTTTTGTTTTGTTTTGATTTTTTTCACTTGGGGCAGTGTTTTGTTTTCCCCGAATTTCCCTTTTTTTTAATCCGGAAAAAATAATTTCGACACATTTAAAAGGAATTTTGTGCAAAAAAACATTGCTCCTACTTCGCCAGATTTCGAAATTTTTATTTAAAAAAAAGAACCCCAGATCTCTACAACTGGTTCCAGCAAGTAGCCAAAATAGAAAAGGATTCTTAAATATATTTACTTTCATATCTGGTTTGTAGCCAAATTTGGCTAAATCTTCTAGTGCATGATCGCCAGTTTGGCTATATCACAAAATTGAGATAATTATAAAATACCGTAGCTCACCAAATGGTGGTTTTCTTTTTCTCAAAATGATGAAGAGACTGTTTTCGGGGTATTTTTGTCACCAAAATTTTCATTTTTTAAGTTTAAAAATCTCCAGATTTTACAGTAAGTTGCAATAGGTAGCCAAAAATATGGAAGGAAACTGAAATTTCAGAAAGGAAACTATAGAATCTGGAGATTTTTTTAATTAAGTTATTTTCCCACTAGTTGAGCCAAATGTTTAAGGGACATTTTTTTTTCAACGTAATTTCAACTAAAATTTCTCTTTTTGAGAAAACTTCATCATGGCTTTGACATCATGAACTGAGAGGAAAACACACACACATATAAAAGGTTTAAAAAAACACTAGATAATAGACAATATTTATCGCTATTTTAGCAACAAATATGGAAATTTTGATCATTAATACATTTACAATATAACTTATAAATGAAAATTTTGAAATAATTCTCAATTTTTTTTTTCCTATTAGAATTTTCCATGAGCTTTTTAATGGTAGGCTTATATTAATGTATCTTTTAATTGTATATAAATTCTATCCCCGAAAGCGAAGAGGAAAATTACATTATTCTGAAATTCATATCATTTTCATAAAAATATAAGTGACCTCTTTGTTATGCTGCCATAAAAAAAAAGAGAGAATATTAATATTTTCATTAGAATGTTTTTTAATATTCACATAATACATGAAATAGACATTGATTCTTATCACTAATTGTAGTTGGGTTTAATTTTGAGGGAGGAATAAGAAAGTTCTTCCTCAATCTTCTTCCCCCAAAGGAGGAGGATGATGATGATCATCATCATAATATAATATCCTGACTTGGTATCTGAGCTCATGATTTGGATCCTACTTTGCACACTTGTTAAAAAGATTGACACATTCAAATTTTTAATATTATCTTTTCCCGGACTAATAATCATGTGGTTGCCCTCCTTCTCCCTAAGGAACCAAAATGACAATATTTTATTATTATTTATATACATTAAATAATAAATTTTGTGTTTTGACTCATTATATACAACATGACTTGCTTTGTCCCATTATGAACATTATACCTTCGGTTGTTCTTGTAATGTTATAGTCTTGTGAAAAAAACTAAATTAGTGTGGCCAATGCCCTAACGTTATTTTTGCCTCTATTTCCTGTTTATTTTCACCTTGGCATTCCGAGACACATTTTGGGACCATGTTTTGGTGTTGAATTTTTCTTATTCACCCACCCCCCGCCCCCCATTATCAAACAAAATACTAATACATGCAAAAATGTTGAGAGGTAGTCTAGGGTTTGAGTTTGAGAGTTGACAATTTCTTTTCCCAAACTTTGGAAAATTCTCGATTCCAATAACACTAAGGTCAAGGGTTTCAAAATGTTATAGGGAGGGAAAAAAAAATCAATCAAACTAACACAAGCCATTTTTTGGACTACACAAGGATATTATTATTATTATTATTATTATTATTACCACCACAAGAGGCTTGGAAATGAAGGCATGAAAATTTAATGGTAATAGAAATCAGCTCACGGAAGGCCACTAGACCCACCACCAATTGAACACATTGGGACCCAGAAAATTGTACTCTTCATGTTCCCTCCCCCCCTCCCCCAAAAAATCCTTAGCTAACACCAACGCTTTTGAAAATAAAAGTTTGTGAACAAGAATGCTCGGGACAAAATCCGTTTGTCTTGATGGGTTGCGAGTGCAAAACTTGGTCCCATTTCAAAACAAATGACGAGTGATTTCTCTTCAGTCGCGACATAGAGACCAAGACAAAATTGTTGCTAAATTCCATACCGTGTAAGTAAGCATCTTGGCAACTTTTGGTTTTTCTTTTTGGTTTTAGGCTGACGGTGTTTCTAGCCAATGGGATTCAATTTAAGTCATTCTAGCACAAATATGATTATTATAATTTTAGGGATTCTCCATTTATTTATTTAGTTATTTATTTCTTGGTACAGACTCACATAGTAACTTGCACTATTATGTTTGGTAAGCATCATCCCAAGGGAAGGTAGTGCAATTGGATGTGTTTAGGGTTTTGGCTTTGCATTCACCTCAAATAGTGTTATTGTGTGAAGTTTTGTAGGATTATGATGATATGATGGACCTTAAGCTCATTTAATTCTTATTGTGTAGAGATTTTTTTGATTAACACAATAAAAAATTTAGTTAGTATTTACACCTTTTGCTTTATGCGATTGCAATAAAAAATTTAAATTGTTCTTCATAGAGGTAGGCTCCAATAGGGGGGGGAGTGGGGGGGGAGAAGGCAATATCCAACTTTCTCAGATGAGTCAAAAATCATACCACTTGAAAGTACCTTTTTATTTCCGCCCATATGGGCGGGAGGTCATGCCGGCCACTACAATGTGTATCTTAAATGTTAAGTTACTTCTCCTATGATTTCAGATAGGATCAATCTTTTGTGTACCTATTTGCCAATAATTTATTAGTTAAAGAAAGAATTGTGTGCAAGTGAAGACGAGAGGATGTGGTCAAGTACCCCCCCAACAATAGCATCAAATCACTCTAATAAATAAGATCGAATCGTACTACTATCGTGGTGGTGGTGGTATTTAGTCATGTTGTGAATTGTTTTAGGTGATTAAATCTTGTGAGAAGGGAGTTTGATTTTTAGTCGGGAAGATATTACCGTAATATTTTGGCAGATTTGGCACAGGAATGTCTGTCGAATAATTAATTTATCTTCACTTTCTTGACTCGGGTCTTGGGCTTTTAATTCTTTAAAAAAATAAACAATAAAATAAATTTCTTGTAAGGTACTTTTGTTTCAAACAATTCAAACTGTTTTTAGCAATCAAGGTATTTATTTGTTTCAAGCAATTTGAAATGTTTCAGTGATAAGGTTTTTTTTTTTTTTCAAATAATTTTGAATTTTTTTAGTGGTCAAGTGAACCTCTATTTAGTATCCTCCCATCAAGACAACCAAAGATCAAATTTGACAGATTAAAAAAATAATTTAATTTATGCCAAAGCCACCGACATTTAACCTTTGATATATTTTTCTCAAACATGAATTAACTGTGTATGACATGATTTGTGAGAAATTTCCTAATTTCTAATTTTAAGATTGAAAAGTAGAAAATAATTTTCAATTTCTAGTTGGAGAAGTAGAATTCATTCTCAATTTCTAATCTAAGATAAGTGTGGGTATGTTGAATGGTCTTGGGTATCGCAGTTGTTTCCCCAGTATAATTCATTCATGGGTGAAGTCTCAGTTTGGTAGTTCCTCAACCATGGTCTTAAGAAGTTGGTAAATGGTGGTTTATCGGCTAGTTTTTGTTAGGTTATTTAACGTCATTTATGCCCTATGGAAATTCCAAACAAATTCTGGGTTTTCATTCTTTGCACTAGTGTAATAATTCCTACGAAAACCCTAAGTTTATTCTTGAAAAAAATTATGAAGGAAACCAACATGACATTACATTGTCAATCCATCTTTGGGTAAGTAGGTAGGGAATGTAAGTGGTTACTATGTAGGTAAGGTAGTTGGTGGCTACTAGGTAAGTGGATAGACGCCTGTGGACGGTTAGTAGTTAGTACATAACCATGGTTAGCTGGGAACAAGAACAATACAATGAAAAAGTATTTCCCATCCACACGCCATTCATCCTGAATGGTGCATGTGTGGCTGCTTTTGACCCCCCCTTTTTTTTACACGCATAATTTCACCCAATTTTTTTTTTTTAAATTGAAAATGTGGAAATCAAATGATTGTTGAGGATTTCAATCATCAAATTTAAAAAAAAAGTAGGAACAGAAAAAAATATATGCATGCTTTTTTTAAATAAAAAATTCATATCTGGTTCATGGCCAAATTTGACTAAATAAAAAATAATTAAAATGTTCATACTCCTACGTTTCAGTCAATTAGGTGCCTAATAATATAGAAGGATGCTATAGAAAAGCAAAATAACTCACTTTGTGGCCAAATTTGCCTAATCTTCCTATGAACAATTGCCAATTTGGCTACATCACAAAATTTACCCAACAAAAAAAAAAAAACACCGTTGGTGCTGTGGCTCACTCTGGCCCTTTGAAAGCAAGCAAGCAATCCTAGGCATGAGCAAAGCAAATGAAGTGATGAAAAAAGAGTTGGTTAACAACTACTAGACTAAATATGTGGATGGAGACCAGGCAGATCTGAACCCTAACCCTAACCCTAATCCCATTTATGTTAATTAACTTAGTTTGAATCCACGTATGGCTCCCTTTGCATTGAGTTTAAGACTGAATTGGGTAGCATCCATCAGGTGTGTTTTGGAACTTAAGTGATGTGAGATGAGAGAGGAACTGGAACTTAGTTAATTCCAGGCCAGATTGTCACAGATTATCAGAGAGGTTTTGTCATTAGAGGATTGATGGGGCCCCAAGTACTACTACTCTTCTGTGTGCACCCAGACATCATCATTTATTGGCTCTGTCCAAAGAGCCAAGAGACTATGGCCTCTGGTGTAGGAGGATTTTGGGCAAAAAATTTAGGCTCCAACTTGACCCAATGCGTGAATGAAATCTGGGCTCTCCAGACAAATACCATAGTACCAGGCTAGTTAGACATTAATTCATTAGTTTTTAAAAAATTTAACCCAAAATTTCTGAAAAATTATGTACTTATTATTATCATGCTCAAAATCTGAAACAAAATCACAAAGCACACGAGCTTCATTATTTAATATAGTGCCTACTTGAAAATTATTATTATTTTTACTGCCAAAAGTAAATGACAAAATAATAATATTAATAATAATAATTAGGCACCTTGCTGCCAAACCAGCTCAGGTACTACAGTATGTGGTGCATGGGCATGTTCCCTGGAAGTGCATGCATCTAGATGAGAAGTTCTACATCCGATAAGGAAAGTTTCTAGTTTGAAGTTTTGAAGCTGGCTGGAAAGGACAGAGCCATTATGTGATGTGATGTGATGAGCCGCTTGCTTGTTTGCTGCTTTGTTAGTAGCCAAAGAAAAAAACAAAAAAGAAAACTTCTTCTACAACAGCCAATTTATGTCTTGGGTAATGGCCATTTGGGATGATGAACCAGCCAAGCCAAGCCTATGGGTGGGTGGCTGCAAACAACGGCTGGCCATTCATTGTGACGTAATTGGCATCTGATGAATGACGATTACATGATGTGATTGGCACTCATTAGCGATTTCTGTCACATTATTACGGACTTTGTTGACTAGGTATCTGCTTACACCCGTTCAAAGTTCTCTGTGCTTTGTAGTCAGTCTCATACATTTGAAACGGCAGTTGACCCTGAAATCTTTTAATGCAAAGGGCAGAAACTCTTCCCAGTGACAATTTCATAGGCTTAGTTGGTCGTAAGTTTGGGAAAATTTTCCAATATTGTTTTCCTTTAAAAATAATGAAAATAACAATTTTCCAATTTTTTTTCCTTTAAAAATAATAAAAATAACAATTTTCCAGGTGGGAAATAAGCTTCCTGTATGCTGGAACCCAGGCATCAAATTTAGTAAATGTCACGACAATCAATAATATAAAGAAAGCTTGTATGACCTATTTGCCTAGGACTCACTTACAAGGTCATACAAGCTGTTGTATATTTCCCTCAAAATAGCAATTCTAGTTGAAATTACATTGTAAAAAAAAAACTTGTACAAAATGTTCTCCCAACAAATCCATGCAGAAATTTACCCAAAAAAACTAATTTCTACCAAATCAGGGTTTTTTTTGTTTTTTTAATTAAATTTATTTTAAAAAATTTATACTATTGTTTGATTTAACACAAGTTACAATCATTCATAAGATGATTTAGCCAAATTTGCTAGAAACAAAACATAAAGCTAGAACGATTTACAAACCCTTCTATTTTCTGGCTACCTAATAAAACCTGATGTAGAACCTACCATTCAGGCCACAAAAAATTTCTAAATTTGATAATCCTGAACCCCAAAAAGAAATGGATTGTTGCCAAAGTGAAATAATTAATAATTAATAATTTAAAAAAAGAAT
>Ga0209208_10006974_pt1 | contig 15488 bp, 11 predicted proteins | sample S1TSphfallax_3_FD_187694 | JGI IMG/M metagenome (GOLD analysis project Ga0209208, IMG submission 187694) | Host-associated microbial communities from peat moss isolated from Minnesota, USA - S1T2_Fd - Sphagnum fallax MG (SPAdes) (version 2) | ecosystem: Host-associated > Plants > Peat moss >...
AGTTCCAAAGTTTGATCAAAATTTGGCCATATTTTAGCTTTTTCAAATTTACCCTAAGTACAATTCCCAAAAATGTCTTTATATTTTGAGTCACCAAATTGCAAAATTTTGCTAAAGAAAAACACTATTAGTAAGGTCATGGGGGGAGGGTGTTATCAAAACCGAAGCTACATTCAACTCTCGTTTGCACAACCCCTTAATTGGTAATCTCTTTCTTATAGTGTTGTACCTATCACATAAATTTCTGGGTTGTAAAGTATTGACAAAGGTGAACATGCTAGTTGTTAACCCTTAAAGGATGCATTGGCATTGAAAAAACATATTTCCCTAACTGGTTACCACATTACAAAAAATAAATTGCATGAAAAGTTTAAAACACAACATTCTTGGAAGAAAGAAGATGTTTCCCCTTGAGTGAGCCTCCAAATATACATGGAAATTTTTAGGCAGGTTCCTCAAATTTAAAGCTCTTACAGAAAGAGACCACTATTGTGCCATTTCAATAGATTGTAATTTCCAATGTTGTACAATTATTTGATTTTTTAAAAAAAAATCAGTGGTTTTAGCTTTTAACAAAATTGATAATAAGAAAACCATAATTTTTTATTATTAAAAAAATCACAATTAGAGAATCATTGGTTCTGGTTACGTTGAAAGTATCAAATAATCTACAGTTTTCATGAAATAACCAGCAAAAAACCAAGCAGTAAGAAAGTTGTGCTTTTTGTTTATTCAAAAATGTTGAGACTATACAAAAGCCAGTTTTTTTAATTCTTAATTAAATAATATGATTTTTAAAAAATTAAGATTCAATTTTTTTCCCATAATATCATAACAATAGATTTACTTTAAAATTATTTAAGTAAACAAATTCTTTACCTTTTTGGGAACTCATAGGACCCAAAGGAACTAAAAAGAATCCACTAAATAATGTGATTTTGTTAAAAATAAATTCAAAACGTTTTCCATAATATCATAACAGTAAATTTACTTTCAAAGTGCCAGTTAATTACCTTTCTGGGAAAGAAAGGAACCAAGGGAACGATTCCTCCTAGTTCCTTTAGCTCAATGGTTGTTTTCAATAGTTGTTCCATTAGTAAAAACTGGGCGACCCAAGCAAGAACAACAACAATTGACCTCTCTATGTTATTGGCTACATCTACCTTAGCTTCGTAGTTCCATGAACAAAAGCTCTATCACATGGTGATTATTGGCCTCCCATCATTGGCATATCTATCTGGGAATCCTAATACAAAATTAAATTATACGTACTAAATTTAGCCCCAGGATTTGATCGAGGGGCTGGAAAACTAAGGTTTGAGCAAGTAGTCAGAAGGGCCAGTTTCCATGTCTTCAACCCATTGTCCATGCACAATTAGTTTGGTCAACTTACCCCACTTTTTCCAATGCCCTTCATTTGACCTCCATTCTGATTTTACAAAAACATTTGCTCAAAAAATTCCCATGGGTATTGTAAAAGGCATTAGTAAGGATCACCAAAACTATCGTTGTGCTCTCCATTATCACCTTGTCAGTGGGAAGTTTATAGTTAAAACAATTGTAAAGCATCCTATTGACATCCTTAAACATTCTAGGCGACCTATTAGAACCTTTTGTTAAAATATGACAATTTGAGGAAAATTTTCCTTGAAACTAGATATTTACTTTTTACCAAGATCCTTTGTATGAATTGCAGTGGATTCGGTTTTTTTCACCAAGAGACAATATATTGCCAAAAGCCAAATGCTGGTCGCTTGCTTGGTATTCTGTATCCCCATGTCTTGGGGTTATTTGATGACCTCTATTATAGATGGGCTGGCTCTGTTATATAACATTTTAGAAACCAAAGTGATGACTTGAACAAGTCGATTTTTTTCATTTCAAAATGTTTGTTAAATTTTACTTAAGAATTGAGCATGAAACATTTATGAGATCTAGTAATAACCTCCTCCTAAACAATGTAGGACAATATTAAATGCATTTGAAAACTTGGATTGAACCTTTGAAGTCAATCACCTTTCAAGAATAAGATAAAATATCGAAGGAAGGTAGTTTATTTGTTCTCATTGTTTTGTCTGAGGAAAGTAGTTTATTCGTTTCGATTGTATTGTTTTTTTGTCAGGTTGAGATTTCCCAAACCTCATGTTGGATTTTGTGGTACCCTTATACCATTGGGAAGCTTTCAGTGAGTAGAGGTGCACTGAGGTGGTGGTTTGATGATGTTTACACTTCGCAGTTCAGGAGTTATTGAATATTGAACAAATTTCTAGAACAAGTCAACAAAATCATATATATATAAGGAAATTGCAGCAAAATCTTGTACTATTGGAAAGCTCTTGATGAGTGGGATTTCTTGGAGGTGATTTCATCATTTAAAAACCTACAATGAGGTGGATATTGAGTTTTGCATAATTTTCAATACTGGAAATTAATTTGAGATTTGAAATAATTTGTTGCCAATTTATTTATTTTTCATCCCTGAGCTATAGCCAAATTTGGTTGAATACTCTTGTGGATGATCTCCACTTTGGCATAAAAAATTTGATTAAACAAAAAGCCTCCTTGGAAAAAAAAAACAACGTTCCAGTTCCATTGCCATCAAAATTCTTCACAAACCCAATCATCCCTCCCCTTGAAAACCTCCTAACATCCAACAAATGAATTATTGGCAAGTCGCCTCTAAAGGGATGGTGGTTGACAAATTAGTTTTCGTCATCGCTCATTAATCCATAGTACATAGTCTAAAGGTCATGTAAGACACCCTAGCACCAAGGTAAGGAGCTTTACCTTACACCAAGAAACCAATGTTTTTTCCAATGTTCTGCAGTTATTTGAATTTACAGCTGCCTTGGCTATTGTGCCCAACCCCAAAACTATGTTTGCCCCTTGAAGTTGGCTGGCTCAAAACAACAACCAAGTTGGGAAGTTACTAGGACATAAGATGGCGGTGGAATGGTGTGAGAACTTTGTTCCCATGGTTTTGATTTTTGTAGGCGAAGATTTGTTTTGCAATACCTATGTAGTTGATGTTGCACCAGCATTGCAATACCAATTCCCAGGATCAAAAATACTGCATGATGTATAGTAGCACCCAAAGGGCTGGGGTTTGATCCCAAAATCTATTCTTTTAAGACAAATATCATATGTTGGCCTATTGACCCCCATGGTCCTCGAGCTGATGACCATTCATAAAAATGGATATATACACTTATTTGGATCCCTTTTGATTCACTGTGTTCTATATGGCCTTTCCCCAAAAATAGTGGTTTTGGAAATTTTTGCATAAGAATCCCAACTATTTGGGTGGGGAAAGGGAAAATAGTGGGACCATGGGGACTCGTGCCATAATTAAGCCTGTAATTTCATGTTCCGCACTCCCACTTATTTGGACCACTAAAATATACAGCCATAGTTCATGCCCTTGCCAATGGGGTAGGCTAAAAATGGCAAAGAACCACTACATATTGATGACAAGTCCCATCTTCAAAATGATTATTTCGATTCTTATATATATAAATTCAAGACCCATATGCCACAATGGAATTGGATGAAGTCACAATAGTTTGAAATTCATTTGCATTTTGTCAACATTACATTATTTAAGATATTCTCATCCTTGATTTTCACATGCCATTTTCCAAATTAATTTGATGATGCCTTGACTTTCATTATTGCAATGCTTGAAATTTGAATATGATGTTATGTGGTCTAATCATAAAAAGGAAAGAGAACTGGGACTAGTCACTACACCATTGTTTCAAAAATTTATAATTGTCATTTTTTCACAACAAATTGGGGAGTTTTTCTCTAGTTTAAAATCAACTAATTTTTGTTAATTGCTAGGTTATTTTCGTGAATTTGCAAAATTATTGGCAATTCAAAAAAAATTAGAGCATTATACCATAACTTTAAAACACCATGAGAAATAGTTGTTCTTGTAAAGATTTGAGATGTGCATAACTAGTGGACCTAACTGACTCATATATAAAATAATAAAAAGACCTTAATTTTCACAAGGGACCTATCTTCCTAGTTTCTCCTCTCCTACCCCTCTCCCCCCAGGTGTGCCACTCCATTGATTTATGCACAGAACAACAACCAACCTTTCCATGGCTGTCTTGGTCGATCAAGTTGCTTGAGCCTAGTTGTATAGTTGTACCCGCCTGTGTACAACCTGAGTAACATTGGTTGCATGCCCCCCTCTTTACATCTTTTTAATGGGTTTTTACTCATCTCCATTAATGGTGGTGGACTGGAGAGGCGGGGAATCCTTTCCTCTATCCTCCCTGGCTTTTCTGTTGTAGCCAAAGTGGCAATGAACCACATAGCACAATATTTCACCAAATTTGGTTACGAGCTAAATAAATATGGTAAAATTGTTTTTAGGATAGAACTAATTTGGTGCCTATTGCGATTAATGGGATATATCAACCTATTAATGAATGAAAATAAACTTAAACACCATTCAAACAATAGGATGAAGTTCCAATAGTTACATCATAGTTGTAAAAATGATCAAAATAGTTGAAATTTAATTTTATAGTTACAAATACTCCCAAATGTAGTCAGAAATGGAGTGGTTTCATTTCGGTTGATTTCTACTAGCGTTCAAGGTTGGATGACCATGGCATGTCACGTTTATAACCCAGTCTATTGTATGGTCATAACAACTATGGTCTGTGACATGCAATTTGAGGACACGAAAGCTTAATGCATTCTATTGAAGAAGCTAAACGTAATTATTGAGAAGAAAAGGTTGGGTACACTTGTTTTCAAGGGGTTCATGGCGGATGGTGCATAAACAAACTAGAATGTTGTTCACATTGTTTATGGGATTAGAGATCCTATGGTAAAGATGGTTAACGAAAAACAAACTTGTTTTTTCCATTGGATTTAATCTTTGGATTGACATACCAAGCAGCTGATTGCATTGAAGTTCCATGATCGACACAAATCCTTTTATTATGAGTACAAAAAACCAAGTCCTTGGAGGAAGTTGACCTTTGATATGTTACCATATAATCTTGGTGATATTCGTCTTGAGTTGCAAGTGAAGGCACCATTCACGAGCTTAACAATTGGTTTGGCTTTTGGCACTTTCATGTGCGACAATGGGGAGGCTTCATGTTAGATGTAAGTTCTTCTACATTACTCTATTCAAATTTGATTTTCCATCTATCCTTTTTGAATTTGAACTTCATTCCTTTTATGTGCTTGTAGAAATTCTCTTTGGAGGAGGAAGCTGATATGCCATTTGGTAATTTATTTGAAACAATCCATAACATTTGGCTCCAACAATTTGGTAACACAAGAACTTACCTCTTTGCTACAATGTTCGATGATTACGTGCGAACATTCAAGTCATCCTCATTGTATTATGCCTTTTTACAAGGAGGTGCATCTAGGACTAATTTAGACAAGAATGAATTGCATTTGTGTATGGTTAATTAGTCTAGGGACCTAATCCAAATTGTTGCTACAGTTAATATACCTCACATTTGGAAGGTGAGGAAGTGTTTGGATCAACCAAACACAAGGTAGACCTTCCACTTGGGTTAGAAGCAAATTCACACTAACATGATCATGTGAACTTTTTCATTTGAAAATGGTCAATGCAATGGTTATAATCAACATGAACTTTAATAACAACAAAACAACATATAAGGAATTTTGTGGGTGTTTGGGAATCAACCTTTGTAACATTTGGTGGTTTGTTTTTTGAGTTCTTGACCCTCTCCACTTTGAGGGGCCATAACTTTCTCAATTCTATTTCGTTTTTAACAATTTTTAGTGCACCAAATTTCTCGATAGGAGGGGTTGAAATGTTGTTTTAGACACCAAAAATAATGGAGCCCTCCCCTTGGATCTAGCCTACCTTTAATGCTTAAGTGTTATACTTGTAAGTAAATTGCAACTAATGAACAACTAAAAGATTTAATGCATATGTTTTATCTTTGAATCCCATGTTACAAACTATATAAAGAGATTTGTTCTTTTATATTCTCGCATTAAAATACATGTTCCATTTTGAGATGAGTTTAAAAAAGCTTAACCTAAAGGCAAAACATAAATTTTTAAAAAAAAATCATGGTTATTTTTTAGTTCACATAATCTTGTGTTTTCCTACCTACTTAACTACCTAGGGAAGTAAGGAGGTCCTACTTTTCTACCTACTTATGTAGGTAGGTAGGTAGGTCCTAGGTAAATACATAGGTATGTAAATCTTAAGACCTACCAATCTACTCACCTATGGTTATGTACAACCTACTTAGCTACCAAAATATATATTTTTTCAAAATATAATTAATATGCCATGTGCTAATTTATATTGTGCCACATGTCACAATCTCGGACCATCATTAATAATCATAATGGACGATGGAGATCAATATTTCAAAAAATAATAATTATGTCAAAAAAATTTCATAATGCCACATGTGAAATTTTAATAGATGGATGATAATTAATGATGGTAGCATGACATCATGGGTGCAGTTATTATGGAGTTACATAATAGTTGAAAATTAGTTGTTTTGATTGAATTGCAGTTGAGTTATAATGAGTTACACTGTATATATATTGAGTTGCAATTCTTCAACTCATGTAACTTGTTTGTTAACACTCATGGTGTATAAATACAATGAGTTGTAAGTGTCTTTTGCAACTCAAAAATTGAATTACAAGCTTAGTTGCAAAACACCCCTTTTCCATGTTGTTTTTTTTTGTTAATAACTTTTTTTTCAAAACTAAAATCATCCCCAACTCCTAAAAAATAACATAATTGTTGGGGATACTCTTGGGGTACTTTTTAAAGTCCAAATGATATGACACGATTTGCTTTGAAAAGTTAAAGGGAAGCTAAAAACACACATGAAAAAAACTAAAAGTTTCAATTGTTTTGAGATGTTAAAGAAAGGTTAAAAGTTTAGAAGATTGTTTTTTTTTGTGTTTTCAAATAGCAAACAAGGTAACAAGTATGTACAAAATATCTTGATTGCATAATGGTGTGTAAAGTTCCTAAATCAATATACAATCTACATCAATCTTCTTAAGCATGGTACCAAAGATTTGATCATACTTCATTTCTAAAGGATTTATAAGAACTAAAGTTGATTCAAACATATACTACAAACAAAAACTTAATGCAAGTTTCCAACTTATAATAGTTTATGTGGATCATTATGTGCTCATAAGTAATAGTCTACTAAACATAGTTGAATTAAAAGAAATGTTGCTTCAAGAGTTTCACATGATAGATGAAAACTAACTCCATTATGACATTGGTAATCAAATTATTCGTAATAGAGCAGAAGGGTGGATACTTTTGGATAAAACAAAATACTTTCATATAATCAAGTCTTACATTGATCTACCATGGCCAATTCAAATGCAATCTATACACCTATGGAATTTGGACTAAAATTAAACAAGAAGATTATCCTAAAAGTTTTTATTTAAAAAAATCAGATGTCAATTTATCCTTACCCAAAAATGGCGAGTAGCTTCATGCATATTGTTGTAGACAATCATCCAAAAATGTGTGCATGCTAGTAGTCTTGTAACATGTTTAATCAAGGTTTTGTTCATTGCAAACTATTAAGTCAGTGATGTGTTATATCAAAGGCACTCTCCACATTTGTATAAAATACAAACGATATAAAGGAGGTCATATTATGCATGGTTTTTTAGATGTTGATGGGTAGGGGATTAAAAACATTCATAGATCTACCTCAAGATTTATTTTTTTCACTTGTGGGTGGTGTCACAACATGGGCAAGTAAAAAGCAAACTTTTTTTCCATTATCCTACACAAAAAGTGAAATTATGGAATTGTCAAAGGTAACAACTTAAGGTATTTGGCTTAGATAACTTTTTTGATAAATTGGTTTTATTCAAGGGTGAAAGCAAACTAGGGTGTCACAATTTCAATAGATTAAAGTCCCTTTTCAAAGTCCTTTTCTAGAGTAGTTGAAATTTGACTTAAAATGTGAATATTTAGATGATATTGAAAGTAACATTTTTTTCCATTTTCAATTTCAAATCATGGTGCTATAAGACATATAAAAAATATAAAAAATATTATCTTTTTAAATAATTATTTTTAAATGCTTAAAAGGGTGTTTTAAATAATTAAAAAAAATGGGATTTTAAAAAGTCCATAACATAATAAATTAAAATCACATTTCATTCCTTCAATGGATCTTTAGTTTTTAAAACAAAATTCATTCAATTTCTCAAAGTTTCAAACACATAAGACTAACACATTTTAAGATAAAAATCCATATCCATGAATTTTATAGGTGTGACAAAAAATGTGGGCAAAATTCAAAAGTCCATTACTTATTAGCTATTTATGATTTTGATTTGATTTTTTCATTCTTGGAAGGTTGATTATGATAGCTTTAGATAAGTGAGTCCCTTTTTTATTTCAATGAATTTTATTTTATTTATTTTCTTGTATATAAGAAATACATGAAAAATTGTCATTGTGACGTCCATATAAGGTCACTGTAGTGTGCAAACACCCTCAAGTGCATCCCAAAAAATAATATTTAGACAATCGAAGCACAATCCCATTAATTTCAAACCTTGAATATCATTTTCGAAGTAAACACATGGATATATACACAATACCATTTTATTTATGAAGCGTAATCCAATTTCACCACATTCAATTGGAATATGTTTCAATTGAAAACATGCTAACTAATTTTTTACAAAGTTTTTTCCTACAATTAAACATTATCATTTTTTACAAAAGCTTGGAATGGTAATAAATTCACTTGATTTTCAATTATTTCCAACAATAAAATCAAGTTTTTCAATGTCTTCACTTGACACAATAGGAACTAACCAAACGCAACTTCTTACTTTTCCACTCATATGTCAACATGGCTTATATGGGAGGATCATTCAAAACCTTGTAAGTTGTCTATTCCAAAAGATAACCAAAATCAGTATAATTTTTTTGTTATTACTAAAATCAGAAGTTTTTAATCATCATTACCTTGTGAAAAAAACCATATCCAAGCTTCTTCCATGCACCCACGTTTGCCATTTCGTGGTCCAAGGTATGCAAGATCTTGCAACATGCAAAATAGTCACACAAACATAAAAAATAAACATTTTATCCTAAAATCAACTCATTTTTTTCTTAAAGTTTGACCTTGTTTTTATTTTATTATCAAAACATACTTAATGATTAATGTAAGGTTTTGACATCAGTCTTCATACTTCAAGTGGGAAAAATCACAATATTTTCCACTATGGTTTGAAGCCTCATGTTCACATTTTCCTTGGTGCAATTTTTACCACAAAATATGTCATTGTTGGATCAACCTCAAAGCAAAAATTATAAAAGAAAAAACAATTGTCACCTCCCAAATATGTGTTTATTTCAACAATAACAATTTAAATGTAGAAGAATTTCAACCACAACTTTTAAAATTCAAGAGTTGATAAATATGATAGATAAGTTAAAATTTCAAGCATATGAAATGACATCCATTTTGAAATCAATAGTCATTGCATATGTTTTCTATGGGAGGAGACATTATTGGCAAAGAAGCATCAAGAAGTCCAAAGAGACTATCTTACATTATGTTCCAACACACAAAGAAACCCTAGTTTCTCATAAATGAAATTATTTTATGTTATGAAGATATTGGATGAACTCACTAGTGATCTAGTGGGAGTATATACAAATTGTGTATGTAGATTTCTAACATGTACAATGTATTACAATATGAGGATATTCGTATCTCTCTAATATTCATATCTCATGTAAAGCTTCTTAAGAGTTGTCCTTTGTTTTAATGATCATTCTTTCATTTCTACCAAATTTTTGTGTCCATGAATTAAAGTAGATGTCTAATGTGTAAGTCCATTAAAGATGGCATAACTCATCTATGAGAAAAAGATGATAAAATAAAATTTGTTGACACCAACTTTGGGAAGATGGTGTGTGTGGCAAATCTTGCACTTGGTTCAAAATTTCTTAAGGAAATTCAAAATCATTTTGATTCAAGGGTGGAGGAAGATGCAAAAATGACACTTGAAAACTTGCAACTCCTAGCAATTTCCTTGGTTGAATTTACTCAAAAAGTTGAGTCATTGAAATGGTGGAATTCAAAATAAATTGGATAGGGAAAACTTGAAATTACTTAACAACAATGTCTCCAAAGAAGATTTCACAAAGTGTTTACACAAGGCCACCTTTTGGGGATAGGTATCACAAACCAATGATCTTTTATTTAAAAATTTGAAATGTTAAATGGCATTTAACATTTTCATATTGACATTGGTGTGTGTTTGGTATGTAATAATTAAAGGCTAAAGTAAAAGAAGATTTTTGTTTTGTACTTGAAATGGCCATGGACTCAAGATTTAACCTTTGATGCCTAGAATGAATGACGCACCCCCAAGCTCTTTGATGGACTCAACTATGAGTCCAAAGGTGAAAACAACGGAAGGAGAAGGAATTAGACATGTTCTCTGGCTCAAAGCACTTGGGGGGTAGAGGAGCATGCTGAAGCTTCATGATTGAAACTAGGAAGATTTATTAGCAAGACAATTATTCACACGGACCTACATAAACCAAACAACAAGTTGGTTAGTGCGCAATTAAAACATTTTTGGTGCACGAACTGACCATGGGTAAACACAGACTCACAAGATTCACCATAGCCTAGACTTGGGGGAAGCCATCACCTTCCCCCTTATAGTATTATCTGTATATGGCCATGGGGCCAGCATTCAAATGTCATTTTGTCTCGAGACTCCCAAGTGGGAGTCCCGAAATTTCCAACATTAGGACTTTTGCAACTTTGGAGGCCCATAACTTTGTGTGAAGACCTTCGATTGAGGTGAGGTCTAAAGTAAAGTTGTAGCCCTTGTTGTGCGCTTTCCAACGATATGTGGCATGCCACCTACATGCAATGAAATTAGGGCGATTCTTGACTTTTAGTGGTAAGGAGTCAAATTGGCAATTTGACTCCCGGCCCTTCTTTTGGTCATAACTTGTGTTTTAGGTACCCAAATGGATCATGCAAGTGCATTTTAAACATCTAAGTTCCAAGATCTTTTCAATGATATAAGGACCTTTTCAATTTAATGGGTTTTGACCCCTGGAATCACTTTTTGAAGATTCGGGAGTCCATTGGGACTCTAACTCCCAAAGTGGGAACTCACTTGGGAGCGTGGAGGTTCATTCCTTCACACTTTCCTACATTCTTGGGAGCATGAAATGTGACTTTCGGGCTTCACTTTTGGCCCTCACCTTCACAAGCCCTTGCCTTGGTTGCAAGCCGAAGGCAAGGGTTGTGACAATGAACATTCATCCCCTAGTTGATTATGTCAAACATTAGAGGGTTAAGGTGTGGGAGACATGTTTTTTCAAGGAATTCAATGGTTTCACAAACTAATTAGTTTGTAGAAAAATCTTGAATGGGAAAGCGATAATTTTTTTAAAAATAAAATAAATAAATATATATATATATATACTTATTTCACTTGGATGAATTGATAATGTTCAATATGTACATCTAGAATTTATTGATTCATGTGGGTGTGAGATTATTGGTTGTTTGAATCAATTTTTGATGTTTGTTGTGATTATTACTTGATTTCAAAATGCATGCAAATTATGGTCGTTTCTACCTTTCTTTTTTAATGTTTTTGCTAAATATTTTAATTTCATATTGTTATATTTTAATGTAATCATGGGCATGCCAACATTGTAAACAAATAAAATTGATCCAAAGTCATCATCAACCATGTACAATGAACATATGGCAATTGATTAAAGTCTTGTTTATTTGAAGCAATGTGGATGGTATTTTGATTATCCTAAGAATATAATGCCTCCAATTGAACATGTATTATGGGAATGCTTTGAACCAAGCTTTTCCAAGTTTGTTGTAATTGATGTGTAATCAAGAAATATGAAGCCAAGTTTTAACCAATCCACTATTGCTTCCAAATCATACCAATTCAAACAAAAGGGTAGTTGTAAGCTATAGTGTCTCACTTTTTGTGCATTTATGGACTTTATGCAAAGTGTGTTCTATTCAAATGCCATAAATGCATTATAAAATCATCAATTTGACAAAAATATTTATGGATTAAGATTGCCAACTTGAGTAAAAATATTTATTAGGGGGTGATATTCAATAAACATACACCAATCATATAATAATGAACTTTTAAAGTGGACATATGGATTGTATTATGGGTTTTGCATTAATATTAAAATGCATTTTTTATTATGATTTCATCTCAATATATTTTATAAGGACTCAATATATAGATGGACAAAAAAATGTAAATTGATAAAAATTATAACAAAAATATAACCAACAAATAACTATGGACTTTTGAATGACCAAAAGTGAACCTTACTTTCAAAAGTCCTTATCTTGGTCATTTTTTGTTGCATTGATATTTTTTTCCCCCTTAACATGTATGTCAAAGAGTTGTCTAAATGGGTTGCCTTTCCTATGGACTTTATTAGTTGATTAATCACCACATAAGGCCCACTCAACATTGATTTTTAATTGTTTTTTTCATTCTAATGTTAAAATATGGACTTTTGGGAATGGGACTTTTGCCACTTTTGAGCCACCCTAACTTGCACCTACCTAAAAGACAATTGTCTTGGAGGATGATAATCATGAAAATTTTGAGGAATCTAACATTATAGTTGGGCAATCTAATGTCAAGAAGCCTCCATCAAAGGAGGTTAGTGTTGTAGGTACAACTTGATTATTATGTTGATTGGACTTGCAAATGCCTTGGGAGAAAAAGTTAGATTGATTCTAACCACATCCATGATCCCACTTTTCAGGATTAAATGTCAAATGTCGGAGTTGATAATTAATGCCTCTTTCACAAGCATGGTTAATAAAAAGAAAAAAAATGAGTGTGGCCACAATCCTTCTTGGATTTGAAGGCTTCCATCAAATAGGTGACCAATTGTTTTTGACATTATTTTTCAATTGTTTGAATCTATGTTAAAGCCGATGGTTGAAAACCACCGTCAAGATCAATATTCATCATCTTGCCCAATTTCATGTTGAGGTTAAAGATGAATATGACCTTGATGATGATGATGAACAAATTGATGTCCTTACTCTAGGGTGCCAAGATTTATTTTGTAAGTGATTATGGGATTTTTTTTTTTCAATTTTGTCCATATTTCAAGTTCATGATTGATCCATGCTAGTGTTATGTGAAAATAATGTTATAACTTGCACTTCCATGCTAAGAAAATGATGATAGTCCTCATTCAATTCTTTCCAATTATTTCTTTATGTGTGTTTTTGTTGACAATTTATGGTTTCTTGGGTGTACAACATTGTGAGTTCTCATAGATGAAGGTGTCTACCATTTTTTGCACACAATGATTTTTTTCATAATCTTTTTCACAGTCCACCACCACTAGTCTATGTTAACCAAGTGGTTAACTTGCACATTGTCTAGTCGACTTAGACAATGGAATCACCATCAACATCACATAAATTTAATGGTGGAATGCATTGTTACATAGATGGTGAGGCATCATGAATTTGTCATTGGGACAAAGTTTGAAACATTTTATTCCAAGGTTTCAAACACCTACATTTGAAAGATTTCTTAGAAATTCCAACATGATATTTCACGTATTACTCCACTTATGTTTGCCTTTGTTATTGTTTTAATTATATGTGTAAGTTGTTTGATATTCCTCATCCATGTTTGGTGTTCATTTTGATTGTCAATATCTCAAGAAAATATTTTGTTATTCAATGTCAATTTTCACAAATCTACATGCATATTCACAATGCACAAAAATTGATTTCCATCTTGTAAATTGAATAATCATGTGTTGTTGACCTATGGAATAGGTTCTTGGTTTTTTATTACAAGTTTTGCTTCCAATGATTGTATAATTGCACACAATTTGATGCAATGATGGTCGATGAGTTTAATAAGTTATGAATGTAAGGGACCATACATAACCCTATCCATGCTTAATTTCTCTATTATCATTCTTGTGACTTGAATTTGTGTGATGGTAATATTACACATTAATTATTGGTTCATACCACATTATCAAAAAAAAAATTTGGTTATTAATTTGTTTCAATAAACTTGTTTTTCCCTTGGAATCAAGGTTGCATGTGTTGTATTGTGATTTGGAAATTTGATTGCCCCTTTTTTGGCCATTTTTCTTTTAAATGTGTACAATTTGCAAAAAGAAAACAATGGTACACAATTGCACATAATTTCATGGTTTTTGCAATCTCATTCATGTCATTGAGTTCATTAATATGGTGAACAAGATCTACATGTTCAATTTCATGCATGTAATGTGTTAATTAAGTACCATCCACATGATAATTTTTGTCCATGTCATTCAATGGGTATTGTGTTGGCAATATTATCCACATTGAATGTCAAATATGTAAATTTTATAGAAATTGACTATGACATTATGTGTTTTTGAACTAGCCTGGTGTTTTGTTGAGATATAATGTTGATATATGCTAGCCTAAGGTTAGTTTCCACATTGATATACAAATAATTAGTTCCCCCCTCCACTCGCCAGTGTCCATTTTTAAATTTTATTGAAAAATGTATATATATATATATATGAAGATCTCTAGAAGTCTACTATGATATTGCGAATTTGTCATAATGAAATTATTCAGACTAGTGGGTGCCCATGGCCGAAGGCCACTTTGAAGCCCCCTGTGTGAAATCCAGGTCCCAAAATTGAGATCTCACATCCTGAAAATCACATCCTAAAAGTTTTCAGGTTTCGGTCTTGGAAACCGCAAGTGTGAAAATCCAGGCCCCAAAGTTGAGATCCCAAGTCCTGAAAACCATGTCCTGAAAACCATATCCTAAAATTTCCCAGGCCCTAAAGTTGAGATCCCAAGTCCTGAAAACCATATCCTGAAAACCATATCCTAAAATTTCCCTAAAATTTTTGCCTGGCCTGGCCTGGCCTGCCCCTGCCGCCCTGCCCTGCCCTGCCCTGCCCTGTCTGTAACTGCTGCCCTGCCCTGCTGCAGAATTGTGATGGCAGACGACGAAGAAGAAGAAGAAGAAGAGTCGTCGGAGAGGAGAACCGGCCTCTGCATTTTAATTCACCGGCAGAACCGGTTCTGCCATAGAAAATGCAGAGGCCGGTTCTGCCGGCGAATTAAAACGAGGAACTGTCGCGTCGGACAGACGCACGCACGCACGCACTAAGTGAATTTATATATAAGATCGGGTGGACATTGTTTCAAAATGAATGAATGTCATCCATATGAACATCCTGAGATGAATGACATCTATATTGCATGGATGAGCGCCATTTAGGAACAAATGCTTGGTGTGTGAATGAATTTCATTCATCCACATTCATCCATGTCTATACATTTGCAATACATACACGATTTGTACACCCGTCCTTTTGAATGGTTCATATACATCCTTTTGAATGGATGTTATAATGAACA
>Ga0209208_10006975_pt1 | contig 15487 bp, 6 predicted proteins | sample S1TSphfallax_3_FD_187694 | JGI IMG/M metagenome (GOLD analysis project Ga0209208, IMG submission 187694) | Host-associated microbial communities from peat moss isolated from Minnesota, USA - S1T2_Fd - Sphagnum fallax MG (SPAdes) (version 2) | ecosystem: Host-associated > Plants > Peat moss >...
TCATGTGTGTAGTGTCTTCCTTGCTTAAATTTCTTTAGAATATTCATAGAAATATCACTTATATATATTATATTATTAGTATTTTATTTTTTGAGTTAGGAGTCTCCAAGTGGGCAGAGCCTGATCGTTTATCATCAGGCTTTCACTTTTTGGAGAATCCTGCTAGCAAGGCTTTGAAGGGATTTCCTTGACTCTTCTCTTGAAACTGGAAGGATTTTTATTTCTTGCTGCAATATTGCAACTTGTACTTGGTGCCATTATTTTTAACATGTTCAAAGCTCACATTGGTTCCATTTCTTTCACTTTTGCTTCTACACTTTCCTCCTCTCTTCTGGCCTTTTCTCACTTTTCAAGAGAACTTTGGTTCCCTGGTTTTAACTTTTTTTTGTTAATTTTGAAAGATTTTAATTTTTTTTTGATAGAGCCTTTGGTCCAGTTGGAGACCCAATTCTTCACATTTCAAGACCTAGTTAATGGTTTTTTCTTAGAAAAAGAATCCTCGTTTCAATTGTATGCTTGAGAGATGTTGCAAAAGTAATAATTACATGCCTAAGTCTCGTTCTAGCTCAAGTCCAATTCTCGATTCCAATTATAAATTTTTTTCCAAAATTTAGAACTAGCAGTCTGGGTACCCAATATCCAGAACAAGCCAAAATCCAAAATAAGTCTCATTATTGAGTAGTGACCAAGATTACATAAAATATAAATGTGCCTTGTTGATATCCTTCAACAAATTTGGTCAAATTTACATAAAAATATATACCATATAGTACATTGGCAGCTTTGACACTACTTATATTATTTTGAAAAATGTTGAAATTTTTATCTCAAATTTTTTCAAAAAACAGTTCTTCAAAGGAAAATATAGAATGTTCAGAAATATTCTATTTGTTCAGGTGAAAGTTTTTAAATGAATTAATTATTCAATAAATATGGGGGGGTTAACCCAGATTCAGAAAGACGCATATTCATTGGCACATTAGCAATTTTTTTGGAACAATCATCACTCCCCAATGGAAGCACCTCTTTGGAATCCAGTTGCAAAATAGGAAGAGCTGTACCTCAACTGCCTACCTTTCAGTTTATATCCATGACAGTTGAACTTTGGGCAAAACATATGGGATAAAATTGAGGTGCTATTGAGAACGCCTTAGGGAACAACTTGGGAACTTGATGGGAACACATTGGGAACAAGAGGAAAAAACCAAAAAATAACTCCCCCTTACCCCACCACACCCTCAAAAGGGGAAAAAAGGGGCTCGGATGTGAGTGCATGCTGAGCCTTCACATTGGCTGCATGAAATTTCTATTTCCAAAACTGTTTGTCATCATTTTTGGCCTGGGCTAATACCCCCATTATAATCATAGGGCACTTATGCCTGCAAAACTGAAATATGACGATTGAATACCGTATGGTACGGATCAAGGCTCTCGGAAAAGAAAGCAACTGGAGCAGAGTAAGGCCCGAGGACGAGGGCATTTCTGGAAATCAGGACCCACTCTGGGCATTCCAAAAAGCAAAGAAGATTTTTTTAAAACAAGCATTTTTCAACAATATAAAATATAAAGCAAATAAAATGATTCTAGAAATCCATGAATACATTCCAGTAGACTATATATAAAGACAAAAGGCTGACTACGAAATCGGAACACATTTTGCCCGAATATAATTTTTTTTTAGGCTAGTGGGGATTGAGATCAGATTGTTCAAAATTTTAGAAATTGGATGGGATGTTTGAACTTTAGAAAAATTGAACTTTGAATCTCCTGCATTAAACCTTAGGACTGCAAGAAAGCAGCCTTGTTTTTTCTGCTGGTTATGTACCCAAAAAGCGAAATCAAAAATTTTAAAAGTGCTAAAATCATATGCTTTTCTGAGGTTTTCAGTACCTAAAATTTGACCAAAATTTTGAGAAATATCACAAAAATATGCTATGGACAACCCAAAAAAAGCTTGCAAAATTCAAGAGCCCATTTCCACCTTTGGAATATCATCATCACAGGATGCATCTCCCTCCAGCTGCAACTCCGCAACACCAGGCTTTAAAGCACTTGATGAAGGAAAAGACAATTGAGTCAGTCACAAATGACATTTTAACACCATTCCAATAAGAAGCATATAAAGCTCCGTATACGACAGGGCTGCGTGCATATGATGTTGTACTGATGCCTCCGACAAAGCTTGTTAAGGGTGTATCTAGCGTGCTGCTTAAGTTACTGGTTACTTACTACTCATCTCTTGTGCTACCAAGACTCTTGGAAATAGGAGCTTGTAACACCATTGAATGACAAGAGATTTATACTGAATTGTAAATGACAAAATATAGGGTTGGCAACAATTTCAACAAGGACACTTGAAAACCTTATGGAGAAGAGCACATCCCTAAAATTTTGAGTTGTGCCTCGGTGATCCAAAAGACAACTAAAGGTAAAACAAGTTGGACCAGGTGTGTTGGAAAGCACTCAGAGAAGTGAGAAAGGATTCCGACACAAGGACAAATATTCCACACAAACCGTGAGAAAAGAACCATGGTGAACACACACCATGCGATGCACAGGAATCAACAAGGGGTGTGTCACACTGTGGCCTTGCCATTTAGATTTTAAAAGTATCTTAAGGCAAAAGAAGAATTATGAAAATTCAAATATTTCACCATGCAAAAATATAATCTTCAAAAAGAATCCTTTGAAAGAAACCAAAATCCTTCAAGATATCATAACTCTATAACTAATCTCAAGTTTCAATACAAGTCAAAATATCATCTTTCAAAAATCCTCATATAATAAAAATAGACCTATTATTTATTACCTAGAGGCCAAAATCCATTAAGCTACTATATTCTATAATGAATCTAGACACGATATCCTTGTCTATCAAGGCAAGGCCAACAAAGTAAGAATGGCCAATCAAGTGCCCCAAAAAATCCCCCAAAGTAATCTATCTATAAAGGAAGGTAGATTTTTGTTTGTTTTGTTTGTCACATTGAGATCTCCCAAACCATGGCACCTCTTGTTGCACTCTTGTCACATTCATGGTGCTTTTAGAAACCCTTGGATGACTAGAAGTGGCACCAAGTTGATTTCATAAAGTTTCAATCTATGGTGGAAAAGTTATTACATGTTGAGTTATTTTTAACTAAAAAGTTTATTTAAATCAAAACTAAAAATTATAGGGGAATTTTAGTGTGCTCTTGGTATTGGTGGGAAGCCCTAAGTGAGTAGGATTAAATGAAAGTGATTCACAAATGTTTTGACCTTTGATGCAAGAGATATTGAATTTTGAGTAATTTTTGTCATTAAAAATTTAATTAAATTACAAAAAATGATTTTGAAAGGAAAAATTGATTGGGTCATTAGTTCACACTTGGGCCAACAACATAGGCTACTCTAACAATAGACTAGATTACTAAAAACATCTTGTTGACTAGTAATTGATATATACACAATTGAGTGGTTAGGAAAAATATATTTTATGGCAATTGAACTTTAGGGCAAGCTAAAGTTGATCTCATAAGAATAATCTTTTATATTTCATTAGTTCCAAGAGTAATCAATTAATGATAACAATGATGATGTGAACTTAAATCCCCTACAAGTATATTAGGGGTATATTCAAGGGTATATTTAAAAATATAGGATTATTAAGTCAAGGATTAAAATAATAAACAAGTTGGTAAATAGGTTAGTGTTTCATAATACATAAATTAAGCCCTAAAGGTTGATATACTTAGGTAGGTGAGTAAGAATTTTAAGTTGGTATGTAATAGGTAGGTAGGTAATTATAATCCTAGGTAGGTAAAGTAGGTATTGAAGCCAGGATAGACTAGCCTATTAGTGTAATAGGTAGGCAAGCCTCGCTTAGCCTACTAGCTAGGGTAGGTTGGTAACCTTGGCCTAGGCCTTGTTGTGCACTACTAAATTGATGTTAAAATATATTATCAAAATTAACCAAGCCACACACATCATGTCACAAAACATACTTGCAAACTATCTAAATACAAGTTCAAAACACAAACACATTAATACAAACCAAAATCTGGTGTCAAACAAATAGCTTCCTTTGGGGGGGGTGTGTTCTTAAATCTCATAACATGACAGATGCGACTCCAAAATCATACCTGAAAAATAAATCATCCAATTCACAAAATACTTGAAATGCCATTCACACTAAATTGGGTTTCAACCAATAAATAAACTATCACACTAGACAAGGTTTTATCAAAATTCATTGTGATAGATTATCATGATGAGGTCATGTTCATAACATGTTCAAAATGAAATTTGAAACTTCACCTTTTTGGCCAAAACCCAAGGTCTTTACATCAACCATGTCCACTTCAAGAGGTGACAAAAATTGTCATTACAAAATATGTAAATACACATTGTTAAAACCATTATAAGCTTACTAAATAGTTAAATACTTTCATCATAAAATAAATTACACATGTAAATTATTAATAATTAATATCATTATTTGATTTAATTCATAATTGAGTTTCATAATAACATTGAAACTTATAATGCCTTCAATTTCAAAGTTCTTGAAATTATATAATTAAACTTCCTATGTCTTTGATTTAAAATTTAATTTAACATTTATTAGTTTGAACTTTCAATTTAAAAATTGTTACATTATATGAAGTTTCACATGTACATTAGTTATCTTCTATTTTTATATTTAAAAAATAACATTTTAGTTTCATTTTCCATTTTTCCACCTATTATTTTTTTATATTATAATAAATTTCTTCTATTTTATTTTTTTATGAAACATTAAAAAGAAATGAAACATGAAATTTGTAATACATTTTCATGTCAAAATGTTTATGACAATTTTTAGTCTCTTACATAGTCCATATATTTGTTAGATATTCTATGTATAGTTTGGCATGTTTGATTTGATTATGATGTCATTTGAAATTAGTCAAATTAGACAAGCCTAATTTTTATTTATTGAAATAAATGTAATAGTCATTTTGAATAGGTATGGTTGATTTCACAATCATTATAGTCAAAATGTAAAGGGCATAAAAGTCATGTTTGTGTAGTTTGGATGGAATGATTAATTTGTATGGGTGTTCAAGAAGTAAAACCAATTTTAGATAGGTGGAATTAAGGAGGATAATATGAACAAATTAATCCTAATATAACTTGGTAATACAAGTCCACAAATAGATCCCTCAGATATTTTCAAGAGGTAAAAGGAATGGACCCTAAGTGCTAAATAGATAAGTTTCTTAAAAGATTGATTGTGGTTTTTATTTTAAATCTTAACATAAATCAAATATCAATGTGCAAAAAATCACACTTGGAACTTCAAAGAAAAAATTGTGAAAATAAATGTCAAAGATACAATTTAGACAAAAATTCAATTAAGGAAATCAAAAGTAATCAAATATATTGCAATCAAGAAAATTTTCAAAACAAGAATGGATGATTGGATCTTTGAGAGTTTACAAACATGAAAATTCATAAGTCCAAGAACTTATAAATAATTCATAGTCCCATAGGACTTCTAAACTTTTAGAAGTAGTCACATACATGTTTTTTGCAAGTTGTAAAAAAATTGAATTTTTTTTCAAATATTACATGTATATTTATTTTTTACATATGTTTTGGTATGTCCATTACCATATAGCTATCTTCAACAATCACATGAAGGTTGGTTCCAAGTTCTAGCCGTAATTTTATCCCACATATTACATGAATGTAGACTCTTATTTGTCTAGGTAATGCAACTAAATAGAATAAACCCAATGATTATCATTGAATAATCTTCCATATAAAACCTTAAGCCAAATGTCAATTTACAAATAACTAATTTTTCTACATGTAAACAAAATATGGTACTTCCAACCAACTTCAAAGCAATAACCTAAAGAAGTATCTACTTCCAAGTGTCACTAATAGTTTGATTCTTAATTTTTGAGCAAAAATTTCATCCCTCATTTTACATAGTTGCATTGAAGTCTTTCTCCTAAATTGGTATAAAAACCAATAGACCTTGAGAATAAATTATGGTGTAATGAGGCATTTATCCATATTGGACAATAATTTTCTCATAACCTTGTGAATCTTTTGGGTAAATTAAGACAAGAGCTTTTAATACCATAGCTTCCTTCACCCATATTTTGTTCATTGAATGGTTCATACATATAGAGCTAGTCCACCAAATCAACTAAAAGGAGTGAGGAAATAAAGGAAAATGTTTAATCCATTCACCCAAAGTTCAATAACCTATGTCAATTTTTAAAGTTTACTATTTAACCTACATTTAATTGAAAGCATCATTCAATTTTAATTTGGTTGATTGAATAATGGATAATGTTTTCATCAAATTGAATTTGATGAATATCATACCTATGATTGAATTTTAGCATTTCTAGCCAACTATACATATTTAAAAAAAAACAAGGTTTGGCAATCTCTAATTTAATTTTGCATAATTTCAACAATTGAGGGATAAGTATGCAAAGTACACCTTGTGTTGTGTATTTATAATAATAACCCAATGGGAGTTCAATTTTCAACAATTTTGGCAAATATTTTTTAAAAAATCAAATTTTTTTATTAGAATTTTTGTGAATTCTTTTTTTGCCAAACATAAATTGTAGGTATTATGATATAGATTTTAGAGTTGCATTTAACCATATGGCACCCTAATTCAAGCTAGTGTTTTGTTAAGTTGATTTGTACAATTTTTAACTTTCATATCATTCACATATTTTAATGTTTTTATATTTATAAGGCTATCAAATTGTTTTCTTAATTATTTTGATCACATTGAAAGGCTACAATTGAACGATTGTTGGCTTTGAAAGGGTGCCTTCATTTATTTTTCTTTTGAAATGATAAATTTATTATCCATTATGTAATAAATGGTTATATGATTTGACAATTTCAAGTTGAATAAAACAAAATGACAGCCTTAATCAAAATAAATAATGATGTTTGAGTCAAATGGGACATCCTATGTTACCTAATAGGCAAAAATAACTACAAACTAAGTTAGGCAATAGGTTAGGCCTACCCACATACCAACTTACTTACATACTTTGTGAACTTTTCAAAATGAGCTTGTAAATGTGTTTGAGAAATTGGGCATCATTGATGGGAACACTGTCATTTATGTCCATCTTTCAAAAGCTTTTGAGGACAACATTGAATCCACACATCAATTGGAAATGCTTTGGGATGTGTTGAGAATGTGATGATGTAAATGGAGAATGTTGGGAACATCAAGGGGATAAGATTGGAATGTTGTGTTGGACTAAGTGATTCTTTTAGAGATTTTTCCTTGTAGCCAAAGCGGAGATCATCCTTAGGAAGATTTGGCCAAGCCAAATATGGCTACATAAACCAGATGTGAAGTACATAACTTAAGTCATCCTAATATATTTTTGGCCACACACTTGAAAACAAATATAGAAATCTGTTGACTTTTATTAAAATTTCCCCACACTTACGATGATTATAAACCTCCAAAATCACTTGATGCTTAAAATTTTTTGAGCGAAATTTCGCCATTGAAAAAAAGGCCGATATTATCAACAAACCAAGCAAAGCTCGTGTGTAAAAAAGAAGGATTCCAATGTTCTTGGCAATTTTGAGGTTAAATGTACTATCATGACATGGATGATATGTGATTTGGCTGTTGCCATTAGGTCCTTGGCAAGGGATCTCAATCAGCCATTTAGGGCAAGTCCACATGTGCTTTTTAAGGTACTTACATAGACAAAGGTTCACCACCCAATGCATGGGTCTTGACAAGAAGAATGTATGAATGTTTTTGAGAAAGAAGGATCTTGCAAACATTGTTTAAAGGATGGTGCCGCCATAATCCACAACTATTAAACCTACCTAAAGCATTAGGAGAAGTTTCCCAGCATATTTAGAGAGCTCTATATGTACAAATATCCCTCGTAGAAAAGAGAAGGGATCTTAGACCTATTATTTAAGAGGGGAAGGGACCTTATGCCTACAAGTAAATGTAGGATCCTTCGTACTTCTACCCCCAGTGAATTACACATGTTTAGGCTTTTGATAAGCTTCACCTTGGGCTTTATCTTGTGTGAGGTCCAAGGGTGGGGATGTGGGGACATTCCCAAAATAGTGGGCTACAGTCAACTACCACGCCACCCACCCCGCAATATGCTCCTTAGTTTGGGAATGCCCCGGGGTCCCCACATCGGGGTTTTATGTTACACATTTTGTTTAAGCTATTGTTACCATGAGTTGAACTCTTGTGAGTCACAAAGTGATGTTCCAAAGGGCCATTCACTTACGATGCACCATAGATCTGTGTGTCAGCCCGCCCCATGTTCTTGGGGACCTATTTGTTGGTTCTATTAATTAGTTGTGGGTTTGGGGTTTGTGGCTTGTTGCCCAAAAAGAGAGAGAATTGCACTTTGGGATAACTGGGTGTTGCCAAAGTTTTCCTGTCAAGTTTTTTTTTAACTTCCCAAAGTGTTCTCCAACATATTCCCAAGAAAAATATTATGGGGGATATAGTGTGTATTGTGTGACTCATATTAATTAGTTAAAGGCACCGAGTGCATACAAAGTTTTTTTCTTTTGCAATGAGCCTCTTTGATTGGTCCATCGATTTTTTATTAAAAAAAGACAAAATTTTGGCACCTCCCAAATTAAAAATAGAAAAGTCTCCTTTGGTTACTTTTATAATTTGCAAGAATATAGTTGAGCTAAGGCTATGGGACAAAAGGCCAATGAAAAAAATTAAGTCTCTTCGATGCTACTCCATCACCTAATTGTCTAAATAAAATTTCTAGAACTATAAAAGTGTTAGTCACCATTTTGAACCTAATGGCAAGGAGCACTACACTATTATCCCATATGCTTTGCCCAAATGTGAAACGAGGAAACCTACAAATCGGGGCTAGAGGGTGAAGCTTCTCACGGCCTGAAGAATGTTCATAGTGCAAAAATGTCAGATGTTTATTGCATTCTAGATCTTGACTAGACCCTATATAGACTTAAGACACAGACCCTAAAGAAAGGGCCTTAAGACCCTCAAGCCCATTCTACAGCCACATCTAGTCAACCTAGCTTGACACAGTTCAAGTTTGGGTCATGAGGTAGGATATAGACCCAGGGCATGTCTCAGAGGTCACAAGATTAGGCAAAATATGGAGAGGAGAGATACCCAATTTTGCACTCCCCCAGAAAACTTGAAAGTCATATGTACATTATTATTTAATGAGTATAAATTTTTTAATGTCAAGCTCAATGCCAATCTCATCTTTCTTTCTCCTGATGTAGAATTTGGAAAATTGTTTAAAAGATTTTAAATTCTCTTTTTTTTTTTCTTTTTTTTCCAAACATGTCAAACCTTGGAATACACTCATTTTTTTCATTCCTAAAAAATTAACACCCAATTGAAAATATCTACCACTGAATCTTTTTTGTTTTTGTGTTTTAATCTAGAAAGGAATCATTTAGTATCAATTTAGGTCAATGTTCTTGGCACATCTTATGAGAAAGTGCTCTCTACCTCTTGGAAATGGAGGTTGGCCTCCCTACTTCGTAGGTGCTCAAGAAAGATAGGTTCAACTGTGAGATGTCAAACATCCCCCCATCGAACTTTTGGGGTGGGGTGAGTTGTTAGAAAAAGGGATTTAATGATTTTGAATTGTGTGCACTAGTTGAAGAAACTAATATTAATACATTGAAAATATATTTAATTATGTGCAATGAACATTAAGGTCGATCTTGTCTTAAAACCTCGATCTTGCATCAATCAAAGATTTGTTGCTTGCAATGTGGCTCAAAGCAAAGAATAGAGCTATCACAATTGACATTTGAATGTTTACATAAGTAGTGAAATGTGTTTTTACACAATTGTGTGAATGTCATTTGGAGTTTGAAAAGACCAAAAGGCCCTGCTCTTTCTGTTTTGTTGCTTGCAATGTGGCTCAAGGCAAAGAATACAGCTATCACCATCGACATTTGAATGTCTACATAAGTAGGTGAATGTGTTTTTGCACAATTGTGTCAATGCCATTTGAAGTTTGAAAAGACCAAAAAGCCCTCTCCTGTTTCTGTTTTGATTATTTTTCTTCAACAAAAAATTTCAATCATATTGCAAAGGCTCCAAGCATCCTGCATCTTAAGTTGGGCAGTAGTCGTAAACCTGACTATTTCTTGACTTCCACCCCTTCAGATAGATCTCCTATCTCCTTGACCCACTTATTGCAAGCGGTGGATTTTTTATATGGAAAAGGACAACCGACCTACTACAATTGGTCGATTTTGATGGTTTTGACTTGTAGTTTAAGCTAACTTGATGTCCTGCAAATCTCCCTTTTCTTTTTTTCTTAATAACTGTGTACATTTTTTTAATCTACAAGTGTCTATCAATAAAGTTTTACAAGGTTGCACCATTCCAACTCTAAATTCTATGTGAAAATGACCGGAATCAGAGGTTCTAGAAATCCAAAGCAAGGAGGGTCTTACAACTGGACTGGAGGTTCTATTGGTAACCCAAAAAAAAAAAAAAACCAACTAAAGGTTCCTTTTGAAATCAAGAATCAAACAACACTCTTTTTACCATAGTGCCAAAGTTGGTGCTGGTTCACATGAAGGCATGATTGCATCCCCCCATTGATGCCAACACTAGGGATATCTTTAGCTTGAGACAAGATTTCTTTTGTTCATTTAATATTGTCTCCTCTCATGTATTTTTCTGATTCATTTTGTAAAATGAGTTGTTTCCCTTCTGCGCTCAGAGTTCTTCCTCTTGGAAACACCCCTTAGACCTGGACCAACACACCTAAAATGTTGGGTGTACCCCTCTACTTGGGACTGCAACCCCCCATTACTTACTTTCAATGTTGAGACCTCTTGTCTTTCGTACTTATTCACTTACAGGGGCAGCATCTTCAACACATGACTGTAAAATAATTACTTAATTTTAAAGATTTCATGTCGAAAATAAAATATTCAAGAATATTCCAAAAAGATCCTTCATTTTCCTTCACAAATTTTCTTCGGTCTTTGAAAAAAATAAAATAAAAGTTTTAATCCCAAATTTTGACATTTTGACTAATAATTCCCAAATTTCAACAATTCTACTCATAATATAATTAGATTCAAAAGCTGCCAAGATAGTACAACTGTACGATGGGGACAAGCATCTCCTTATGGCAATAGGTCTCCCCTCCCCTCCCCCTCTCCAATACCTCAATTGAGGAAGGCATAAGAGCCACATACTAATTGGAATGTGCTAAGAAAAAAGACAAGAATCAAATCCCAAAGGTATTACCCCACCACGATTCATAACAACAAAAAAAGAAACCAACAAATAGTGTACAATATAATCTAATATAATATTATTTTGGCCTGGAATCATGTGACGTAACACAAGGATTACTTACATACATGGGTTTGCAGGTCCCACAAAACCTTCACAAAAAACATTTCCCCTCCCGCCACTTGCTCCTACCGATGCTGATGATGTTTCTTCCTGGAACTTGCAATTTGCTTGCTCACTCTGCAGTTACCGTGTCCATGAAGACCAAAGGTCGAACAATGTTGAAGTCCGTCATCATCGGAAAAAACTTGTCATTGTTGTTGTTGTGTAGGGTTTCACTCAAGGAGAGGATTTTATATGGTCGAAACATTTACTTATTATTTATCGACTTAATTTCAAACATGCTGCTTTGCTCTGTCTGTAAAACTGATCATGTCTTTGTCACTATCTGAGAATTTGATCTAACTTTCATTTGTCAACTGCAGGTGTGCGGGTGCGTTTGTGTTTTTTTTCCAGTAGTTCTTTGAGTGCTGCAGCGCGCAGTAGACTTTAGACACCCCCAGACTTTCTACAACACGGCCAAAGACAGATCGACTCTAAAAAAAGACTGTTTAGACTGCTCTCACAACTTTTGCAGTTGGGTAGCTTTGTCTTCAGAAAGTGTGCGAAACTTTACAGTAGTGAGAAAACCGGACTGTGTTGGTAGTTTGAAGAATTCGTCCGACGTCCGTCGGTTTTAATGAAGAGAATTTTGGTGGAGGACTAGCGACGTCAACGAGGTCTCTCTCTAGCGACGTTAACGAGGTCTCTAACGAGGTGTCTCTGTAGCGACATCAATCAAGGAGGTCTCTCCCTACCGACGTGAACGAGGTGTCTCCTTAGCGACGTTAACGAGGTGTCTCTCCAGCGACGTCACGAGGCCTCTCTCTAGCTGCAGTTGCGTGTTGACGACACGGACTATCCTCGCGAAGCAGAAGCTGCAAATCAGTTTCCACTAGGGAGTAGCAATTTGCAAGAGAATCATGGGATTTTCAAGGAGTGAGTTCAATAGTTTGGACAACAAGCTCAAGCAGATGCAGAGGTTGCAGCAGGAGGGGGAAATCAGACAGTGAAATATTAAGCTTTCTTCAACTATTCTCGTTGACAGGAGCTTCTAGTCTGGCCGGAGATTTATTCTTCGTGCTTGAGAAATTCGGCCGGTCGCCTAGAGCAGCTGCAAGCTTCTGAGGAGGAGGAGGAGGAGGTGGCGGGACGAAAATATGGCGGATGATTACTTCCAGCTCTCGTGGGATGTGGTGCAAAAACTGCTGCTGCTGAAGAACAATCAATTGGTGCAACTCAACAAGATTCAGTGTGGGTTGCTAACGGACAAGCTTTCGGAAACCTTGGCAAATGTACGCGCGGAGATTGATTCTCTACCTCCTCGGAAGCAGGCTGCCTTCTGCAAACAGCAGTGCCGAGAAGCCCTCCAAGAGCTTTACCGTGTGGTCACAGAAGCAGCGATAATCATACGCGGTTGCTGCATCCAGGACTGGCTCACTGCCGCAGTAAAGCTGATCAACAACACTGAAGCTTTTGTTGATCCTTTCTTCCAACTGGAGTGGTGTGCTAGCGTAATAGCCGTCGTCGTCGCAGACCAGAGATTGGCAACTAACGCAGATAATCATCATCATCATCGTAATCCTCAGCGCCACCATAGTGTTGCTGATCAGAAGATTGAAGGCTCGAGCGCCCAAGAATGCGTATCTAAGATGGAAACCATCCGCTCTATGTTGAAGCCGGCTGCTCTGGAGGATCATGGCAGCTTGGCAAAAAGGCTACAAGCCGAGCGGGCAGCGCAGAAGACTAGTAGTACTCATGGCAAAAAAGCTGTACTAGGATCAGATGCTGCCGAGGAGCATCATGATCGACAAGAGGTAAAGATAATCGCGAACATGTTGAAGCTGAAGCCGACGTCCTTCGACAACAACAGCAACGCGTCGAAGAAAGTCGCGGCGGCCTTCTTACCCAACATAGAACCGAGAGATCTCACGTTCGTGAAGAGGATCGGAGGCGGAAGCTTTGGAGATGTGTTTGAGGTGCGATGGTTAGGCCAAAAATTCGCGAAGAAGACTTTTCAAGGATTCGAGAACGAGAGCTTCAAGCAAGAAGCGGCAATTCTTGCTGGATTGTCGCACCCACACATCGTGCGACTGTTTGGGATTTCTATCGACAAGCGACATGGGTGTTCACTAGTCATGGAGCTCATGTCGGAAGATCTTCGCGCTTGCATTATGAACAGGACGAGCTCCCACGATCAAGCGCCATTCGAGCTCGCGGTCGCACTAGACATCATGCTACAAATAGCGGAAGGGATGGAGTATCTACACCATAGACGCATCACCCATCGAGATCTCAAATCCTCCAATATTCTTGTCAATCCTGTAGAGTGCTTGGAAATGGCGAAAGCAGGTTACGTGCGAGCCAAAGTCGCGGACTTCGGTCTCGCGAAGACCAAAGACACGAGCGCCACCTTCTCCTTGCAAAGCATGGTAGGTACAACCAGATGGAGAGCACCGGAGCTTTTCGAAATGCGCAACTCCGATTTCGTTGGCGAGTCTGTGGATCAGACGTCGGGAGCTACAGGTCCACCGCACAGACGCTACCCGATGAAGGCGGATGTGTACAGCTACGCGGTCACATGCTCTGAAATCCTCACGGGCGACATCCCATTCAAGGACGAGAAGCTCGCTGATCTAAGCGAGAGGATCAAGTATGCCGGGGTCAGACCACACTTACCTGCTTCCGTGCCGCCGTATCTTGCGTCCCTGATCGAGAGAAGCTGGGATGCTGATCCTAGTAAGCGACCATCTTTCTCACAAATCTGCGCCGAGCTCCGTCATCTCAAAGCCAGTCTCCTGATCGGTATGTTGTCGTTCTCGATCCTCTTGCATGCATGTATGTTTCTGCATGAGTTCGTTGCAACGTACCGCCGTGATGATGTTGATCATGTGCATTCTCAAGCTCCTGGATCTGCGCCGATCGAGCATTGACATCACTTGTTGTTGCTCTCATGGCCGAGTGCAGGAGGCGAGCAGCTCGTTCAATCTCTGAGAACTTCTACGTATTCCGCTCGAGAGGTATGCAACATGTTTTCCAATTGTTTCTTTTCATCTCTGCATCTCCTCTGATCTTCACAGGGAGTTCGCCTACAACTCCCTGTGTGTCATGTGGGAAAGTTCTCACACGGGATCATTTTCCCACAAGGGAATCATCCAAGAGCTAGCTCCTTGTGAGCTTCTCTCATCGACTCTTCTCGATGCTGCTTCCGACATCTTCTAGTCTTCAATGATCTCCTCTCTTCTGATCTCATCGCAGAGTACTCTTCTCTAATATGTCGGGGCCGGCGGCCATGATGTACCTACTCTTGTTGCAGTGGCGTGAGAGGAAAACCATGTACCAAGCATTTCTCGCTGCTGCCGATGTCGAGGAATATCGACGTTCTGAGAGTGTCACCCGAGTTCTTCTCATCGGAAGTCCGACAAGCTCAGGCTCAGAGAAAAATTTCATGGGACGTCTTTGCAACAACAGCAACAGCAACAATAGTACGATGTTGCATCAGTTTCACAACGACATCCAAGAGCAACAAGGGAATCCAGCAGCTTCTGAAGATCATGATCATGATGCTGCAGCAGTCCGCTGCAATGTGCAGAACATCAACAATGCGTGGAAGCATCCGACTCTTCCGCTTTGTATTCATGTGAGCCAAGGTATCAGCGACAATATGAATGCAGGAGGTCATGGCAGCAGCAGACAAGTACTGGACCAGATTGGCAATTTCTTGAAAAAAAGGAATTCTGACTGGACTTCCTCCTCATGGCTCGCCAAATGGCAAGTGCTGTTGAGGAAAGGATGGTTCCAAGATCGTGACCATGGACGACCCATCCAGAAACTGAACAACAACCGACTTCATGTCGTCTGGCTCTTGTACTCTCCTCATGAAAGTGTCCATGTGGAATGGGCCCGGCTCAAGGATGAGCTTGCAATCTATGAGCTTCCGGTCCAGATTGTGCTTGATACACAGCTGCTGCCCGACACCTATCATCATCATTATCAGGCAGAATATTCTGATTCTGGCGACCCCATCACCATAGCTGAGCATAATTTGCAGAAAAACTTTCTGGACAAGAGGGGTTTCATGTTTCCCAATGTGCGGGCATTGCAAGATCAATTCATCAT
>Ga0209208_10006976_pt1 | contig 15487 bp, 19 predicted proteins | sample S1TSphfallax_3_FD_187694 | JGI IMG/M metagenome (GOLD analysis project Ga0209208, IMG submission 187694) | Host-associated microbial communities from peat moss isolated from Minnesota, USA - S1T2_Fd - Sphagnum fallax MG (SPAdes) (version 2) | ecosystem: Host-associated > Plants > Peat moss >...
GTTAGCAATAGTAATCAAATTTCAATTTCAATATGAGCTTAATTGGTGCGTTATTGTTTAAAGTCATCACAGATCAATGCAAATGGTAAACTTGGTTGAGCAAGTTCAACCAAAGAACTCAACTTTCATGTGAAGTATAAGATATTTTCAACTTGAGAAAACTTTTGGTGACCAATTGGATGATGGAAAAAATCAGAACATTTTCACAAATAAAATAAAAGTTTGTCGTCACATAGTTACAAGGAAAACTGGTGGCCAATTGCATCATGGAACAAATCAAAAGATTGTGATGAAAAACTAAGTTGTCAATAAGGTACATCAAAAAAAATTCTTACCACTTGCATCATGAAACAAATCAAAAGATTGTCTCCAAAACCTAAGCTGCCAAAGAGTTACATGCCTAATCAACTAAATTGTTACAAAAATAAGAAAAATATACAAACTGATGGAAGATTGAAGCTCCAACATCGAGCTAGTAACTTGACTAGCTACACATACAATCACTTAGCATTGAAGCTAACAACACTCCAAGGAACTCAACACTCTAACATATGTATACTCTCATTAATAATGGGCAACACTTCTTGATTACAAACAAATGACCTTATGGATTTGTACAGATACCACCCATCAGAAAATGTAGAAAGGCTATATATCAAGAGGTTCCGCAAATATCAGTATGAAAGTAAATATTGATATCCATGAAGACTCTTCAAAGCCCAAACATCAGTATAGGATATTAACACTGATACCCATGAAAACCCTACATACCCACCCAACACTGGTGCAAAAGGAAACCTGCATTGTTGGTTGGACACCAAAACAGAGGATCATTTCGGTTGGCTGCCCTAATTTGGTTTACAAACACTTCCAAACAAACTATGATACTTTGTACTAACATAATTGACACTCCAAACTCTCTCCAGAGAGGGATAGGTAGATAGATAGACTACAATTCCTTCACTTCTTCCATAGTTTCCTCTCCTCTCAAAGCTCCAAGCTTTCACATTGTTGGTAAGTACTTTGTGTAGACCCTGCAGCCTCCGAGCTCCAAAAATCATGGCACACATCATTCCTAAAATTCCCCAGCAGCTGCTGTTGTTGTCTACAACAGCGTCCACAACACAAGAAACAAACAAAAAATCCACAGACCTCAAGAAGAAGAAGAAGAAGAAGAAGAAGAAGAAATGGATAGATAGATTTGCTATGGAAAACTGTTGTTGTGGGTGGGGTGGCTTTTCTGGAAAAATTCATTGTTGCAGCTGCAAAGCAACAATGGGTGTCATCTATCTTATCTAGTTGCTTGAGAGAGAGGAGGTCCGTGGAGGATTTTAGGTCAGAAAAAAGGAGACCTTGTGGTTTGTTGCTAAATTTTTTTTTCCTCACTGCTACTGCAGCAACCACAACAGTAGTGTCTGTCACCAATCTTGTTGTTGAGTGGGGAAAAAGGAAAAGGAAAAGGAAAGGGAAGGGCAGGGGTGCGGGGAGGGGGGGGCAAGTGTTATGTGTTTTGTGGGTGATTTGGGTTTAGAGACAAATTGGGGTTTTCTGAATGATTGATGTGAGAGATAAGTGTGGGCAATCATGTCACTGACAAACTGTTTGCTGAAGCAAAGTGCTTCGAAATCCGTGTCTTTAGTGGACGATGGGTGATTGCCAGATGGCGAAGTTTTTGAAGTTTTAGATCTCCGGTTTCTTGCTTTCCGTGTCTTCCAGGGTTGAGATTTGAGAGAGGGGTTTGTGCTTCAATTCTTGCGGGCTTGTAGTTTGTAGTGTGAGAAGCTTGTTGAGCTTGTCAAAAAGAAGTGGTCTTTTGCTTGGGAACGGAAGGAGTTCTATGGAGGATAATCATGCACTGACAGATTGCTGCTTCTTACTGTGCATTCAGAGACATCGGTGACTTTGCATTGGGATGAAGAGGGAAGAAGAGGGTTGATTGAAGTGGGTGTTGGGAAAATAGGGCAAAGCTCCGCATCCAGTGTGTTGTTGTTCCCTTGGGAAGTTTTTGTGAGAATGGTGGTGATTTACAGGGCTGCATTGTGCTGTATTGTGTTTGATTGAAGAAGATTGATCTGAAAATTTTCTGTGGACTAGCTCCAAAATCTTTTGCTGTTCAAGAATCTCCTTTCTTTCCAAGCTTCCTACTGGAGGGAGGATCAGTAGGTAGAAGAAGGATTAGTATCCTTGGTGAAGAAGATCTATAAGGACTTCTAAGTTTTGATCTTGTATGTGCAGGGATTAGAGTAATACACAGGGAAAAGGAAAAGAGATGGATTGGCACTTGAAGGAGGTCTTTGGGCTTTTCCAGCAGCAATTTGGTCTTGGGCCAGGCAATGGACCAAGCTCTGGGACATCACTGCTCAAGGTTGATGCACTGAGCACTGGTTTCATCAAAGCAATCTTTGGGGCTTTGGCAGTTTTGTGGAGATCCAATCCTTGGAAAAGATTGAAACCTTCACACTTGCTCGGCATCAAAGTTGACAAAGACTCAGACTGGCCTGATGCAAGACAGCCTTTTGTGGTTGCCCAATTGATTGATCATGCGATTTACTTCTTCAGATCTGAAGCAGATGCGCAGGGGATGATGGGGATCCATGGCCTTGGAAACATGAAATCCATTCCTCTCAAGGGACTCTTGCGAGTCACATATGGATTGGAAGCTGAGCTGTCACCTGTAAACAGAAAGATGATCAAAACATTAGGGCTGGAAATAGCAGGAGCAAAAGCGTATCCAGTGATAGATGTTGTCTACTCTCCCAAAGACATTGCCGATGGGTTTCCTTCCTTCAGAAATCCAACTGTTGAGGAGCTACACTGGTTCTATGCTGCTCTCAGAGCCCTCACTCAAATTCATCCCCTCCTTCAACAGGTCAGTTGTCTTCAGCATTGCAAGTTTTCACATAGCTTGTTGTTGTCAAGAGATACTTTTGCTTGTTGTATTCTGGAATTGGGGATTAGGGCAGGAGTTTGTGGGTGGAAGGAGTGGCATTACTTGGAGTGATCTGTGATTTCTTGGTTGCACTTTCAGTTTTGTGGCACATATTTCACTACCTTCTTCCACCCACCTTCTACTTTTTCTCTACCACTGAGCAGGCGGACGGAGTACAGGGAGGTGCAATGTTTAAGGACCTCACAAAAAATCTGGAGATTTCCTGGCCCTCAGAGGACACAGGGTTACAGGGCAATGCAACAGTGCGGGTAACATTCCCCCCAAAAGATGAGCATGAGGAACAGGTGAATCCTCCCCCAAAACTGGCGGAAGTAGTAAGTGAGAATCGAAATACAGCTGAATCAGAATCCAAAGTGCCACGTCAATGCACTCTCTGTGGGATTGAAGTGCCAGCAGATAGAGCTCCCCGCTGCAGTCGCTGCAAGGCTGTCATCTACTGCAGCCATGCCTGCCAGAAAAAACACTGGAAGGAGACGCATAAAGTGAGCTGTGAGCTTTACAAGGTACCATGTCTCATCCACAAAGATCTTAATGGAACGGGATCAGAAAAGTGAATGCTTGCCAGTTTGGAAGTTCTAGTAGACAAAGGAAGAGAAGGGTATTGCTTAGTCCACAAGGCTTTGGAGATAACAACAATCAGCCTTAACCTTTGGGCTCATGGGGTTGATACATTTTACATGATGTTGCAGGCGATGATGGAGCGTGAAGAAGAACTTGAGATCAAGGGTTTTTCATTTGTTTGTGTGATGGAGCATTCCTGCAACTGGCTTGAATCGATGGGTCTTCATGGGAAAGGCATGTGGCGGCGCCTATGCACATGCTTCAAGCAGTATCCCTTTGGACTCCTTCCACCAGCGGAGGGTGGCAGCATGGCCAGAGTGTGGGCTGTTGAGCATGGGAAGTACCCACCTGATTCTCCTCTCCAGGAATACTTGGTCTTATCGAGTTGGGCAGAGTATTATGAACTGAGGGGACTTCCAGCTGACAGTCCGGTGGCTCTCATTCTTTCATTTCCTCTTTCATTATACAGCATTGTGACATCCCTTTGTGTACCCACAAAAACTATGCTTTCCAAGGGTCGAGAGGTTATTGTCCATTACTTGGGTCCTGAGGGGGAACTCGATTGGCTGCCTGCATTTTCGGAGATTGGTTACTTGTTGGGAGGATCAGGTAGTCTCCATGTTATGATGATTGGACCTGAGGTTCCCATTGCTCTGGCAGGCGGGATGACAGCTGTGAATCCAAAGCTACGGGTCACATTTGTTCGAGGCTTATACCAAGAAGAAGCAAATGCATTGCCAACACCTCATGTGGTTGTGGCCTTGAATTCACAACTGGAGGCACACAGCTCATGGACGGGAGCCTTGGAAGTTATCAAAGCACAAGCTGTCCCAGCATTTTTCACTGACTATGCAGAACCATGTTGTGTGAACGCCAAGCAGATGCTACGAGCAACAGGGCTTCAGATCACTCATCCTGTCAGTGCAAATCCTTTCCGCTCCCCTGTACGAAACCAGATTGCTGATACCAATTTGCCATGGTACAGCAATGGTTTTGTTTTCGGTGTCAACACATAAAAGTAAGTACCTGTGACACCTGTGAGAAGTAGTGCCTCTGAGATGTTTTCTAAAACGGCGAGTGAAAAGAGAGACTTGATATGGAAGGCATGTTTCACAATTCTGTTGTTGTATGTTGTCCTCATCCTACCCACTTTTGTGGTCTGGGAATTACTCATTGTTGGCATAGAGGATCATGTTTGAAAGCCAATGGGATGTGCATGGACTTCACATATAGAGAGTGATTTGCATGGAAGCTCAGGATATGACGTAGTAGCTAAAATGATTGAGAAGCTCTATACAGATCTTAGCAGACCAGCAAATTTAATCCCTACCTATAAAACAGCCCTGATGTTCAATCCAGGAATTTTTCTTGCACCAATAATCCAATTCCAACAAGTATCTCAAAAGACCCATTTTTTGTTTTTCCTCATTGGAAGTGGAGAAGATGGATCTGCTTGTGGATTGGAGCAAATTGCCATCTTTGGTATCCACTTTCTAGTGGGATTTCAATTGTCTGTAGATGGGCCAATGACCCAGGGATAAGAATTCCAAAGTAGATGTGCTGTTATGTAGGGCACTTATAGAATTGGTTGTGTGCTCCACTTCTATTATTAATTGTTCAATTGAAGTGTGAATTTGTTTCTTCAAGAGCTCTTGTACTTTCTTCAAGAGGTAGTTACTTGTGCACTGAAGTGTTTATTCATGGGGTTGTGTGTTATTATAAGGGTTAGATGTCTTTGTGAGCAAATTGATGAACGCAAGGACGAGTGAGCAAGTTTCTTGTTGGCAGTTGGTCAGCTCCATTTGGTTGATAATACTGTTGGATTTTCTTTTTGTGTAGTGATGTCCTGTAGGTGTCTAGACTCTCCATTAGACAATTAACATGCCTTTCTTTTCACTTTTTTTTTAACACTTTTCATTTTCTCATAAATTAAGATTGCATTATCAATTGTGCATGCTTTGTCTACCTACCTATTTGGTTCCTTAGTAGGGTATCCAACCTTATATAGTCTCCAGCAGTGCTCAGTATGTGGCCCTGCAAAAAATACCAGTTATTTACTTCAACAAACGTAAACTGGGCCTGCAAATAGGTGGAGACTACTAATAGCAAATCTGGAACTAATCATTATGATTGGCCAATCAGAAATAGGAAGGAGCAGTTTAAGATCATATTTACTGCACTCTTCTCTCGCAGGGGTTACACTTAGATTTGCCTTTTACCGACCTCATCAAACGGTGAAAATTCTGGGCAAAAACCATTTTGCTGAGCCAAACTAGCATGTTTTCACTTTTCTTCATCCAATTTTAATTTGCAGGGTCCCAGTACAGAGCACTGCTGGAGATGCTCATAGGGCAACCCCACCCACTGCAGTAAAACTTTGGATGAAGTATGGCAATCCACTACTGTGAAAGTCAGTTTGGGCATGTAAATATGACTGATTTTACTGGCAAACAATAATGATTAGTCCATATGGTGACATACGAATAGTCTCTTAGGCCTACTTTACACTAGGAGTCAGGGCCAAAAAACCTTGAGGTCAACTTTGAGCATTTTTGGGCTGAAAATTGGCCCCAAGTTACTAATAAATGCCAGAACATTAACGTCAGGACATTAATAAATGCTGGAACGTTGGTCCCAGGGGTTGCAAATTGGCCTCCCAAATTTGATGGTATCCTTTTTTCAGCCTTGGGGCCAATACAAGGCCATAAAGTTCAGCATTTATTAACAACTTGGGGCAGATTGACAAGCTTTTTCCTTGTTCAGCCTTGACTCCTAGAGTAAGGCCCTTGGGGCTGATTTCAACTTTTGCACCAATAGGAATGCTAGATTTGGGTTGAACATTGGCCCTGACTCCTAGTGTAAAGAAGGCATTACTTTATATCATTTACATTTTTCATGTTTAGGGTTTTGACTGAGGACAAGAAGTAATTAACACTGCAAGTGGAATGTGATAAAAAGTGTAACAGGCCAAAATAGGTGGTGAGGGTGGAGATGTTCCTGGTTAAAAGCAGGTCCCTCAAGGATGAATATAATGGCCTGTAAACAGTGATATTGATGGGGTTCAGGCTTTCCATAGTGTGCATCTGAATTTGAACTTTGGACCAGTTTGGAGGCTTGTGTAGAAATAATTTGAAGCACACCTACTTTGGTGTCTGCAACCATACACAAAGATTTAATTTTGCAATGACAGGTTTATCTTGGAGTTTTTGGCTTCTAAGGGTCTTGATCAGTGTTTGGTGGGCAAATTCTTGTACCCTGATGTACTCATGTGTAGAATACTATGGTGAATTATATACCTGATCTTGCAGGTAAGTTTTTTTCTGCCACCCTTTCTATTACCCTACTCTATTGGTAAATATTTCAGGAAACCCTACATAAACCTTTTCCATACACATTACTCCAAATACTGCAAAGCCAAATACTCTATAAAATCGCTCCTGGGTTCAGTTTCAGAAACACATTCTATCATTCTGACAGCCAGAAGAGGTGAAATCATTTCTCCAAACCCAGCATGTGGGAAAATTGGGTGATGGTGAAGCCAGCAAAGAGTGCTTGCCATGCCTTACTGGTTTTTTCCTCTGACATGGGACTCAAAGCTTGGACAGTCAAAGCTTGGCCCTCAATTCCTCAGCAACAGCATCAATAAATTCCTCTGTGTTCAAGTAATTGTTTCGTGTCATCCTGCATTCATGTGTACTCATGTCAGAATGTCCATTACATTCTTCACAAAGTATATGTAACTGTGTGTCTGAAGGCAGAGAGGAACTGCAATCGAAGCAAACAAGTAAGCAAAGACATTGTGTCCAGTTACAGCCAAACCTAGGCCGGCATAAAAAGAATGAGTGACCACCTTGTGTCATTCACAAAGTATCAGACCATAACACCATCAGCTGTCAGTGACCTGCTGCCAAAAGTATTTGTAGAAGTTCACTCACAAAGAATCAAATTAAACTTTCCAGCATATGCTAGAAGCTGCAAGAGTTCGAACTGTCTGAACAATATATCTGATCCCCACAGAACTAGACAACTAGCAGGACTTGCTGTTGACCAGGGGAATATATGAAGAAAAAATAGCAACAACAGCACTGAATTGATTAAAAACTGAACTAAAGACGTGATGAAATCTTGGGTGCTGTTCAGAGTGGCTATGGTAGACCAATTTGTAACTTCAGAGAGTAGTATTCTGTTGATATAAGCTTGCATAGACTCTGCTACTAACCCACTGGCCATCTGTTGTGTTTGACCATATCATTTGAACAGCACTCAGGCACGTACAGTTAAATGGATTGCTCATGGACACTGCACCATGTAACCTGGAGTATCTATGTGATGCGCTCAGAACAATTTGCACAACAATGTTGCTCAAACCCTCCCTTTATCACAGTTTTAAATGAGCAAATGAAGGGAAGGCAATGCTAGGAGTTCAGACAGGGAGTCTCATGACTCTTGGGCATGGATGCAGAACATAAGTCTCCTGGAAAGTCTCCAAAAGGAGAGGAATAGAAAATCCTGAAACTAGGGTTAAATGGCTTCAAAACTTACTTGGGACCATAGATCAAGAGAGCAAGGTCCTTGGTCATCTTGCCACCTTCAACAGTGGCAACACATGCCTCTTCCAGCTTCTCTACAAACTGCTCCAACTTCACATTGCCATCCAGCTTTCCCCTGCAACAATGAGAGATGGACAGATGCTATAATGATAACGGAGAGACCAAAGACTGTAATGAGAAGCAAAACCTGACTGGTTTCACTACCAGAGCTTAGAAATTTGGTCATCAATGACTACATCCCACTCAGGACAACCTCACACACTCATATGCCTGGAAACTGCATACCTCAAGTGAGTTCTGTAGCATGCTAGATTATACAGCTTGCTTGCAGTGATGGAAACATAGCTGTCACCCTTGCTTGATGCATACACCTGATGTGCTTGGAATAACCGTAGAATAGGATCATCATGTAGCAGAGTTTATCTAATGGCGTTGACTGCATTTCATTGGACATCCTGATTTATTTGTAGTGGTTTTGAACAGAGCAAGATGAGGAGGATCAAACTACCTGTGACCAAGTCCCCGAGTCCAAGCAAAAATAGAGGCAATACTGTTTGTGCTTGTTTCCCCACCCTTCTGGTAGACACGGAAGTGCCGGGTGACTGTTCCATGTGCAGCTTCTGCTTCAACTGTCTTGCCATCTGGACAGATCTGTAGGCAAGAAAAACATGATTATGTGCAACTTCACAGTAAAGTCAACTTTGAGAAAGAAAAAAGTTTAGAGAAAGTAGAGGCTAATAGTTTTGGTACAATTAATCACATTTGGGAACAAACAAAGGAAAAGTCTCATTATGGCATGTGAGTCTCACCAATACAGATGTCATTAAACCAAGAGACCCAAATCCTACACAGCACATCAATAGAAACCATATTAAGAACTGTGGACACCATCACCAGAGAAAGACATTTCTGCACAGAAAAGTTGCAATCATGAGGTGGAAGACAAGAAGCCATAACAAAAACACCTTGAGCAAGCATGTCACTCTGGACATCTCCATCATAATTCTTGCAGGCCCAAACATAGCCACCATCACTCTTCAGTGCATAGGCTACCATATCATCAATCAGCCGGTGCTCATACCTGACAAGCAAGCTCATGCCCAGGTTTCCAAGTAAGGATTTTTGTCTTCCTCCTGATGTTGACAAACTCTAGTTTCACTATAAGATAAAAAGCTCTACATCTTGACAGAGGAATCAACCATTCATTACTATAGCAGGATTAACAAAGTCAATTAATCAATGGGAGGCAGCAGGCATATTCTTATAAAGACTTCCATGAATAAGAATTCTGTGCTAGCTTCAGAAATTGTGCACTAGAATACTACAGAGGCACACAAGTGAGCATGGAGTTTGCAGTTGAAAAAACTTGGGGCAACCCAGGGTGAAATTTCATTCACCCTGAAACAAAGAAAAACTCACCAAATCTTAGCAGCTTCAAACTTCATCTTCCATCCCGATTCATAAACTTCCTCAAAAATGTCCTTGAACCTGTCAGTTCTACCCACAATTAGCACCTGTCTCCAGACTAGTGAGTACAACAAGAGTTTCACACAAGTTATACATAATCAAATCATAGCTGTCAAGCACTGGTCCCTCATTAATTGAACCACAACTACTGACTTATATTCTTGTTGATATCTAGGAGCCAATGATAGCCAAAATAATAAAGGTCAGAAGAGAAACCCTGCAAAACTCCAGTCCACAATCAGATGGTCAACAAACATTTTCATCTGAACTAGATTGCACTTGATCACTTAATGCAAATACATAACTGTACCTTCCATCATATTTCTTCAAGATGGTATTTTTCGTGCTTAGGTACAATGGCCACTTCTTGTTGTATGCCATGGTCATTGATGCCTCAGCAAAGGATCGGATGGACTGCACAACATCATTAGAAACTGAGGGCATCCTCACTTATCAAATGCACCCTGACTCCAATAAGACCAAAAATTATGTACTCCACCCATGCCCTTTGACTAGGAACACAAGAAAGACTGGCAACTGGTTAGCTGGCTTCAGTTTGCTCTCAGTTTTATATGACCAAGAGAATTCAAATGAATACCTCATCGGTGTTGTACATGGTAATCCCGACTCCTCCAGCACCCTTGAAATCATAAACCTCAAACTCCTGTGTTTCCCCGCCTTTCTCCGGAACTGCACTGACAGGAACAAGTGAGTCACTTTCTCCAATTTAGAAGAGAATTTCATGAAGATACCTGTATTGAGATCACAGTCATGCAAGAACATTCTTTACTCAGTTCCATCAAAAGTCCTGCATATCAGAACAGGACTCAAAGAGTTTTCTTTCTTGGTACTGGGCTGATTGCCTTCAAACACTGAGCATTGAAGGGAGAGAAATCCTACCAAACACCATCTTTAGCTTGCCTGCACCTTTAAAGACTGCATCAGTGGCCTTATACTGGTCCCCAAATGCATGCCTACCAATGCAGATGGGCTTTGTCCAGCCTGCCCCATAATCCACCACCTTGAAATCAGTGTGACATGCCTGACATATGGCAACTAACTGCTGGCCATTGTACCATATGGCTCGGTGCCAATTAAATGAGGCAAACAAGGACAACAACAATACTGAAATTTGACACATCCATGTATCTCAACTCCTCACTATATGTCTTATGAAGCCCCATTACTTGGAGTAGTGTATCCAATTTTAAACCAAGAAAAGGAATTTGAAAGAATGAAACTATGTCTGTTTGAGAAAGAATAATGATCACCTGGGACAAGCCGGGGAATGTTCTTGCACATAATAGGCTCACGGAACATAGTACCTGCAAACTCAATAGTTATTGTCAGTATAATTTCCAATGCAGGTGGCAATAGCCTTAAAAACATAGAATCTGCCATTGTGAACATTTACCCTAACTTTGTCTCATCAGCACCTGGTCCAGCAGCAACTTACACTAGCTCATAGACTTTCGTATGAACTATGTTAAATTCTAATGGTATCAACTCCATAATCCTCCAAATCCCTATGGTGACAGTCTACATTTTCTGGACCATACAGATCTAGGCATGATGCACCAGCAGTAGTCTCAAGGAAGGTCTGGCATGTGTTGTGTGTTAATAATGTACCCACCATTGAGGATGTTCCTGATAGTTCCATTAGGACTCTTCCACATAGATTTGAGCCCAAACTCCTTCACACGTGCTTCATCTGGAACCCAACATTCCACACAAAATACAGTATGGTTTACTGGGGAAATTGGAAAGACACAAATATGGGCAAGACCAGTATAAAGAAGGGAAGGAACTACTAGGACAAAGAAACAGTACAGCATGGTAGAAAAGTTATGAGTCAATCATCACATTCCATGGTCACAATGCATGTCAACAAGTGCCAAGCACAGAGCACAAAGCAATCAATACACATGTGCCTAGAAGCCAGGGACATTTTCCCTGTTGTCTATTTCCATCACCCTGACAAAATATGATACAAAAATGAGCTGCCAGCCCCTTCATCTGTAAGAGCAGCATAAGCCAAATCATGATGTGGAACAGCAGGGCAGAAACATGACAACAACTGAATGAATGAAAATGAAAAGAACTGTGACACTGGAGCAGACATTAAAATCACAGGGAATGAACCAACCAGGAGTGATGGTTGCACACTTAACAGCAACATTGTACCTGTTGACAATGGACAATCAGAGTATCTCAGTGTCTAGGGTACAATTACAATTAGAGTGACAGGCTCTTCTACATAGTGTCAACCAACCCTCAAAACTTTGTAAATTCTGCCAGCAATATATTTGCTATGAGTGGATGAAGATGCCTCTAAGCTCACCCCGTGAGACCTCAAGAAAAGTCTGGCTCAAATCTTACAGCAGGCAGATCATATTTTCTTAAGATTGGAGAATAACCCTGCAGTCACATGGAAAAGACTATAGTGGAGGTAGCAAAGAGTAGTCAGCTTGCCAATGCATGACAGTGTCAAAAGGAAAATATCTGGAAAGACAAGGAAAGAAAGATAGATCATTCAGAGCTACTGAGGTTATTGGCATTAACCAAGAAGTTAACAATTCTCAACATACTTAAGGGTGGCTTCAGCACTTTCGATTGTAACTTTGTCATCAGTAGCATCCCGGTGAAGGATCCCCAAATCATAATACTTCAGCTCCAAATCCAAGAAGGGTAAAATGAGCTGTGAGTCCAATGAAGCAGAAACAAAAACATCAAAATTGTCTCTAATATGTTCAGATCACATCTTATAACTGCACCCTAAGTAACTGTGGCCAAAATCTAAGAACCCCTCTATAGGTAGGACACAGGTAGCTGGTCAACTCTCAAAGGACATGTAAATAGTAGCTTTGTACCCACAGATAGAAGGCAAATTCCTAGAGAAGAGCTTCACTGCAGACATGAGCAATTATGTTCGAACTATCACAGCAGAATCTGTAATTAGTCTGTACTTTGATTGTCAGGACATGTGATTCACCAAGCTTGCTGAAAATCATAGCTATGTCACATAAGGTACAGGCAAGAGGGGAGCACACCTTGTCCTTGATCATTTGCCAAATGATTCTGGTCATTTCATCCCCTGCACTCCAGTACATGACATGAATCAGTTACACACATCTCAAGATTTCAGACAATGATGATGAACAGTAGATAGAGGCACCTAGCTAAAAGCAGAAATTCTTCATCTCAGAGTGAATAACTTCATAAGAGCATCACAGATCCTTATGTAACACGTCACATTCATATGGAATCATCTTCAAGAGAAAAAAAAGAAGCAAATCAGTGCTGGTTTGAAACTATATTCACAGCACCCAATTTAGGAAGCTGGCATGCATGTCCATGAGGATTGATGGGAATGGAGGCAATCCTGGAGTGTGAAGGTGCGCACCATGAGCATTGGACTAACACCAGTACGAAGAGCAAGACTGCTAACGGGTACACTACTTAACTGCAAAACCAAGCTTGTATTGATGGCCACAGACACTAGGAGATTTGCTTGACATGTTCTACGTCAACCATATAACTGGTGACCTAGAATATGTCAAGCAAATGTCCTAAATACACAACCTCGATCTCAAAAGTGAGCTGGATTGTGACCAGCTGCCATTGATATGTTCCCAAGGGTGGACAAGAACATGAGAATAGTTTCAAAAAACTTCTGATCACTATCCCATCAATGATTCAACCATGACAAAAAATTGAAGCTTGAACAAATGAGAAAATATATCAGCAGCTGTTGATGAAGATTTGCATTCCATTGGGAAGAACTGCCTGAAAAAGGTATCAAATACAGAAAGCTAGATGAATCCCAACTGACAAACCCTCTTCATGATATAATCATTGCCTGCAACTTCTTCAGTTACCATTAGATCAGCTAATCACAAACTCTGCACTATACAAATTGTTCCCACAATGAGAAAAGGAAGATACAAAAAAGTATCAAATCCATTTCAAGGTACAACTTTTTATCTCCATGCTTGAAAGAAGCCTTTATCTGAGCTAAAAGAGATGAAGTACACGTGTACAACAACGAGCAAAAGCGTAGGAAGAGAGATTCAAAGAATGAAGATCTTCGCGCAATGGACCAGACACTTGCAAAAGGCGCGAAAAAAACCTCCGAAAGCAAAAAGGTAGAGAATAAGAACTGAAGGATCAGAACCTCACATCGGTAGCAATTCAATTCCAACATGCAGATCTTCGCGATCACTACTAGTTAGCAGAACAAATGAGAAAAAAAAACATGTCTAGAGCTATCGTGCAAGCAAAAGAAAAGGAGAGCTGCATCGATCACAATGGAACATCTATCGTACTTTCAAAGCGGCAATCTCTCGCCTCATTTCCTAGAATACAAATGACAAACATTGTCTCCAATTTAAATTTTTTCTACACAGAAGAGACAAATGAAGAGCTTGCGTCAACGGTAAATGGAACGGCCATCCATCTCAAGAGCTACTCTTCAAGCCTCGTTCATCTTCTGTGCGATAGGAAACGCCAGAAAAATCCCTCTGCAAAGGACTATTATTCTACGTACTCTCTAATACAAGGACAATTGCAGGGCAACAAAGAAAAGGGGGGGAAATGAACGTACCGTCCATCTCGACGATAGGATTCTCCACCTTGATCTTTTCGAAAGCCATGGTGAGAGGAAAAGCAATGACAGCAACAGCAACTAGGAACCAGAAAAAAACCGAGATCGTAACCAAAAGCGTGAAAAACAACCCTCGAAAAATACGTCGAAAGGGAGCGGGAGAAGCAGAGCTGCACAAAACACGCAGACGACGGGAGACGAAGAAGAAGTGCGGCCAAAGGAATAGCACAAAAGCGCGCGTGTTGTGTCGCAAATTCTCAAGTCATCGCCATCGCCGCGCTCCACGCACCTACTTGCCTTCGAAACAAATACACTCACTAACCCACTCACTAACCAGTAGCGGGAAAGTCACTAACGGGGTGGGATTCAACTAATGAATAGAATTAAGTCAGTGAATTTCAGGACTTTGTTAGGGCTAAATTAACACACTCCTAATTCAGCACTCACTAACCAGTAATGGGGACTAACTAACGACGTGTGGAACTCGACTAATCTTTAATTGGATCTGTGATTTAGGACTTTGTTAGGGCTAAATTAACACACTCCTAATTTCAGCACTAACTAACCAGCAGTGGGAACTCACTAACAGCATGGGATTCAACTAATGTATTGAATTAGGTCTCTGAATTAGGACTTTGTTAGGGCTGAAAAACATAACACTGATATAATTCAGCCTTGGGATCACTACCTAACCACCCTTTTGTAAAATGGGTTGTTTAATTGATTGGTGTTTGTAACAACTAAGCATGATGACATCACCTAAGCCTGGTGATGAATCGAACCCTCGACCATCCACTTGCAAAGAAAGGTTGCCCACAAGTCCCAAACACTCGAGCTAATGACTTGATTCTTGATTCTCTACAAGAATACATTTAATTGGATGCATACAGCTTTTTAGTTTAAGAAAATGTGTTAAAACATGCAAGGTTTATGTCATGACAATTACTTTGATTTTGCACTTAGTATTTTATTTCAATTGCAATTCAACATTGCCTCATTTACTTTATATATCAAAACTTGTATTTTTTAATATTAGATTAAAATTATAATTCAACCCAAATTGCACACAAATGAAAATTTAAAAATATACATAACAATAGATCTTTGAATAAGTGAAATATCAAATCATTTACTTCCCAGTCAGTGTTGCCCCCCACCCCCCCCCTCAATTTTGTGAATTTGCTGATCTGGTGATCATGCATGATATGAATCTGGCAAATTTGGTTATCAACAAAATAAGAAAGTCAGAATTAAAAAATAAAATAAAATATTTTTTGGTTACGTATTAGAACTTAATATAGAATTTAGCAAAAAAATTTAAATAATTTTTTTCTTTGAAATATGATGACAAGAAAC
>Ga0209208_10006977_pt1 | contig 15486 bp, 15 predicted proteins | sample S1TSphfallax_3_FD_187694 | JGI IMG/M metagenome (GOLD analysis project Ga0209208, IMG submission 187694) | Host-associated microbial communities from peat moss isolated from Minnesota, USA - S1T2_Fd - Sphagnum fallax MG (SPAdes) (version 2) | ecosystem: Host-associated > Plants > Peat moss >...
GGGCGTTGCAGAGCAGCACGCCGTATAGCAGCCCCCAGCGGAGTTTGGGCAGGGAGATGCGGAAGAAGATTTGCAACCCGTTGGCGCCGAGGGTGACGGCGGCTTCCTCCTCGTCATTGCCTTGCTCCTGGGCGAGCGGAATCACCTCCCGCGCCACGAACGGGAAGGTGACGAAAATGGTGGCCAGCACCATGCCGGGCAGCGCGAAGATGATCTGGATATTGTGGTCGGACAGCCACCCGCCGAGCAGTCCGTTCAGGCCGAACAGCAGCACTTCCAGCAGGCCGGCGATGACCGGGGAGATCGAGAACGGCAGGTCGATGAGGGTGATGAGCAGGTTGCGGCCGACGAAGTCGAATTTCGCGATGCACCAGCTGGCGAAAATGCCGAAGATGAGGTTGGAGGGGACGGCGATGGCGGCGATGAGCAAAGTGAGGCCGATGGCGGCGGCGACGTTTGGGTCGACCAGCGCGGTAAAGTACGTGCCGACGCCGGCGGCCAGCGCCTCCGAGAACACCACGATCAGCGGCAGGACCAGGAACAGGGTCATGAAGGCGAGCGCCGCGGCGATCAGGATGTTTTTAGCCGCCATGCCGCTTGCGCACCCAGGCTTGCAGAAGGTTGATGGCGAGCAGCAGCAGAAACGAGACGGCCAGCATCAGCGTGCCGATGGCGGTGGCGCCCTGGTAGTCGAACTGGTCAAGCTCCGCGACGATCAGCAGCGGCACGATTTCCGAGACCATTGGCTTGTTGCCGGCGATGAAGATGATCGAGCCATATTCGCCCAGGCAGCGGGCGAAGGCCAAAGCGAACCCGGTTAGCAAGGATGGCAGGATGGCGGGCAGGCTGATGCGCCAGAAAATCTGCAGCGGGGTCGCGCCCATCAGGGATGCGGCTTCCTCCTGCTCGACCTCGAGATCCTGGATCACGGGCTGGACGGTGCGGACGATAAAAGGGAGCGAGATGAAGATCATCGCCACCACGATGCCGGCCGGGGTGAAGGCGATGCGGATGCCGAGGCGTGCGAAAAGCGCGCCGATCCAGCCTTGCGGGGCGTAGAGGGTGGAGAGCGCAATGCCCGCGACGGCGGTGGGCAAGGCGAAGGGCAGATCAACCAGCGCGTCCGCGATGCGGCGGCCGGGAAAACGGTAGCGGACGAGAACCCAGGCAACCAGCAGGCCGGCGAAAATATTGACGAAACTGGCGGCAAACGCGGTCCAGAGACTGACGAACAAATCGCCGAGAACGCGCGGGCGCAGGATGACGTCAAAGAAACCGGACCAGCCAAGGCCCGCGGTGAACCAGAGCATGACGCCGAGCGGGAGCAGAACGACGACGAACAGCCAGATGAGGGTGATGGCGAGGCTGGGGGCGAAGCCGGGGAGGATGCTCGGCTGTCGCCAGGCGAAGCGGCGAAGGGGTAGAACGGCGCTCATGAGGAAGAAAGCGCTTCTTTTTTGAAAAAAAGAAGCAAAAAACTTTCGTTTACTGTGGGATTTGGCGCGGTTGGTGCCAGCGCCCGCAGGACCGAAAGTTTTTTTGCCGCCCGGCGGCCCGGTTCTTTTTTTTCAAAAAAAGAAGCGCTTGGCTTGCCTTCCAAGCTGTTAGGCGCCCTTGCCGTAGACCTGATCAAATATCCCGCCATCGGCAAAGAATTCCGGCTGCACCTTCGACCAGCCGCCGAACTGCGCGATCGTCGCCATCTCGATTTTCGGAAACTGGCTGGCGTATTTCGCAGCGGCGGCCTTGTCGCGCGGGCGGTAGAAATTCTTGCCGATCAGGTCCTGCGCGGCCGGCGTGTACAAATAGGCCAGGTAAGCCTCCGCCAGGGCGCGGGTGCCATGCCGGTCCACATTCTTATCCACAATGGCGACCGGCGGCTCTGCCAGGATACTGGTGGGCGGGGCGATGACCTCGAACGAGCCGGGGCCGGCCTGCTTGATCGAGAGGAAGGCGTCGTTTTCCCAGCCGACCAGCACGTCGCCGATGTTGCGTTGGGTGAAGGTGAGGGTGGAGCCGTGGGCGCCGGTGTCGAGCACGGGAACATTGGCGAAGAAAGCGCGAAGATAGGCTTTGGCGGCGTCGGTGCTGCCGTTATTGGCCTTCAGCGCGTAGTTCCAGGCGGCCAGCACGTTCCAGCGTGCGCCGCCGGAGGTTTTCGGGTTGGGCGTGATAACCTGGACTCCGGGCTTGATGAGGTCGCCCCAGTCCTTGATGCCCTTCGGGTTGCCGGGGCGGACCAGGAAGACGATCGTGCTGGTGTAGGGGGTGCTGTTATCGGGCAGGCGGGTTTGCCAGTTCTTGGCGATCAGGCCGGTTTTGGCGATCGCGTCGATGTCGTAGGACAAAGCCAGGGTGACGACGTCGGCCGGCAGCCCTTCGATCACGGCGCGCGCCTGCGCGCCGGAGCCGCCATGGGAATAGCTGAGCTTTGGGGTGGTCCCGGTTTTCTTCGTCCAGTATGCGGCGAACAGCTTGTTGTAGGCGGCGTACAGCGCGGCGGTGGGGTCGTAGGAGACGTTAAGAAGTGCATTAGCGTCCGCGGCATAGGCGGCGCCGGCGCCGAGTGCGGCGACAGGCAAGGCGGCGCCGGCAAGGGCAAGGGCCCGGCGGCGGGTGAACTTCGTTGTGGTCATGGCTTGTCCCTGAGATTTTTGATGTGCCACGTATTCTTCATAGAAAATCTATATTGTAAATAGGGCTTTATTCATCCGGTGACCGGGTCGGTGGCGGGTGGGGCCAGGCGCGCGATGCGGGCCTGAACGGCGGCGTCGGCCGGCGTGCGGCAGGTGTCGAAATTCTGCTGGCCGGGCGGGTAGGCGCCGACGACCAGGAACAACTTGTCGGCTTCGTTCTGGAAATGGCCAGTGCCGGCGGGCAGAAGCACCGCGTCTCCGGCCGAAACCGTCACATCGGTGCCGTCCGGGCCGCCCAGACGCAGGCTCGCGGCGCCGCCGGCGAATGCCAGCGCCTCATGCGCGTTCGAATGGTAGTGGTGAAACCGATAGACGCCGTTGCGCCATTGCGGCGGCCAGCCGTTTTTCTCAAACAATGCCTCGAAGGCGGAAGCCAGATCATCGGCGGTGCCGCGCCCGGGCAGAACGGCGCGGTAGAGCAGGACGGGAAGATGCGGGTTGGACCAGCCTGGCGTCTGCAGGCGCAGGATTTCCGGTGTCATTAAATATTGTGGGCGGAATCGCCGCCCGTGACGTCCAGCGCGGCGCCGGAAACCAATTTCGCCTCGTCGGAGGCGAGGTAGACATAGGCGGGCGCGACGTCAGCGGCCGGGAGCCAGGGCAGGCTGAGCGGCGTCTTGGTCGTCATCGCATCCGCCGCGAGGGTTTCGAGATTGCCTTCCGGCACCTGGCCCTTCTGCTCCTGCATCACCTGGCGGTAGCGGTCCTCATTTCGGGTGAGGGGCGTGTCGATCAGGCCGGGTACGACCGCATTGACGGTGATGCCATGCGCGCCGAATTCCAGCGCCGCGGATTTCATCAGCCCGAACAGGCCCCATTTCGAAGCGGAATAAGCGCTGCCGTATTTCATGCCGTGCCGGCCCTGGGTGGAGGCGGTGAGAATGATGCGCCCGGATTTCCGGGCGGCCATGGCAGGCGCGAAGGCGCGTATGGTCTTGGCGGTGCCGGTGAGGTTGATGTCGATCTGGCCGTCCCAGTCTTCATCTTCCATGTCGAGGAGCGGCTTGAACGCTTGTATCCCGGCGATCGCGGCGAGAATGTCCACGGGACCGAACGCCGCCTCGATCTCGGCCGCGGCTGCCCTCAGCGCCGGGAAATCACGGATATCGGCTTCGAACTGCAGCCAGCGCCGGCCGTGGGATTTCACGAGCGCGCCGGTTTCGGCCAGATCCTCCGCGTCGGGGATGTCGTAATGTTGGATGGCGGAAAGCCGGCGGCTGGCGTCGATGCCGACGACATCGGCGCCTTCCTTTGCAAAGGCTTCCGCCACCGCGCGGCCGATGCCGCGGGCAGCGCCTGTCACAACCGCGATTTTGCCCTTGAGTCGCATGTTCAGCGCCTTTCCACCTGATGAACCACGCCGCATCACGTAACGCGACGCGCGGCTAATTGAACCGGGCGCTACGGGCGGGAATGTGAAATTGCGGAGAGCTTGCGGCAAAAATTTACGTTAACGACACAAATACGCCCCGCCCAGCCAGGGTTCTCTTCAGAAGACTAAACGCTTCGCTTATTTATTCGCCTCTGGCGAAGACCAGGATTTTATCCTCCGCGTTGGCGGCGGGTTGCGCGGATTCCTGCGAGAAGACGGACAGGCTGCCGTTCTGCCGGATAATGCTCAGCATGGCGGACTCGTTTGCCGTCTCCACCGCGCTGACCGAGAAGCGCCAACCCTGTTTATGCCGCTGGCGGAAGAAGGCGAAAGTGGGCGCAGGCGTGCCGAAGACCTGGCCGCGCCAGTCCCGGCTATGCCCAACCCAGTCGTCCAGATCGCTGCCGGATGGCGCGAGCTGGAATATGCGATTGCGGCCAAGTTCGGGCGCCAGTCGCGTGCTCACCAGGCTGTTGTAAACGTCATCGGGTGTCGCCGCGAGGAGGTAGTCCACCCGCTGCCGGGCGAGGCTGTGCTCGCCATGCTCGGACAGCACTTCCGCCTGCAGGACGGGGATGTTTTTCGCGCGGGCTGTTTGCAGGGCGCCCGGGAAGGTATCGATGAGCAGCACGGCAACACCGGCCTCGATCAGCGTCGCGGCTAGGTCGGTCGTCCACGAACTGGCGCCGACGATGGCGAGGACCGGCTTGTCGCCGAGGGTCAGCCGCAGTTTTCGCGCAAGCGGCCCGAGCGAAAACCCATGCAGCACGACGCTAGACGAAATCAGGGCAAACACCGCGGGCAGAATGAGATTGGCGCCCTGATAGCCTTCGCTGGCGAGCCTTGTGCTCGCGACGCCGGCCACCGCGGCCGCGACGATGCCGCGCGGGGCGATCCAGGCGGCGAGGCAGCGTTCCGGCCATGTCAGCGTGCTGCGCAGCGTGGCGAGCAGGATGGCGGCCGGGCGCACGAGGATGAGCATCGCGATCGTCAGAAACAGGACCGGCCAGGAGAGCTGGGTGAGCAGCGTGCGGTCCAGCCCCGCCGTCAGGATGATGAAAAGGGCGGAGACCAGCAAAACCGCCAGCGCTTCCTTGAAGCGGGCCAGCTCGGACAGGCCGGGGATGCGCAGATTGGCAAGGGTGACGCCGAAGACCGTGGCGGCCGCCAGCCCGGCTTCGTCCATCATCACATTGGCGACGGCGTATACGCCGAGCGCCAGCGCCAGCAGGATCGGCGTACGCAGCACGTCGGGCGTGTGGTCGTTATTGAATGCCCACCGCACGAAAAACCCGGCGCCGACGCCAAGCCCGATCGCGAGCGGCAGGCCGAGGAACAAGGCGACCGCCAGGCTGCTATGCGCCTGGCCGTGGGTGAGCATGATGGCCAGCACGATGGCGGCGAGTAGCGCGCCGACCGGGTCGTTGACGATCGCCTCCCATTTCAGGAACGACGCAGCCCGCGGCTCCAGCCTGGTGTTGCGCAGCAGCGGCAACACGACGGTGGGGCCGGTAACCACCGTGATCGCGCCGAACAGCAAAGCCGGCGGCCAGGACATGCCGGCGATGACGCGGGCGGCGGTGGAGGCCAGCGCGAAGCTGATGGGCAGGGCAACCGCTGTCAGCCGCAGCACGCCTTCGCCGGCGGCGCGCAGTTCGCGGAAGTTCAGCGACAGCCCGCCTTCGAAGACGACTATGGCGACGGCGAGCCCAACCATCGGCCGCACGGCGCCGCCGAAGGTGGCTTGCGGGCGCAGGATCAGCAATCCTGGACCGACCAGAAGCCCAAAGGCCAGGAGCAGCACGATGGCCGGGATGCGCAGGCGCCAAGCCAGCCATTGCGCGCCAATGCCGGCAACAGCAATGCACAGAACGCCGATGGCGACGCTATCGGCCATGGCCGAACGTCATGGGTTCCAAATCATAGGCAGCAAGACCAGGGGGCAAAGCCCGCTGGCATTGCTCGCCGTGGATCAAACGCCGCCACGGCACGCACCAGACGCCAGGAAGCGTTTCGTTCGCGGCTGGCAGGTAGGGTCTCCCTATTTAACTTCCGCAGTGACGAGCTTGTCCTGGGTTTTGGTTTCGAAATCGGACGCCTCGTGCCGCTCGTGCAATTGGCTCGACGGGTCGCCTACGATGCGGTTCACCTTGCGGCCGCGCTGAACGGCGGGGCGGGCGGCGATGGTGGCGGTCCAGCGCTGGAGGTTTTTGTACTCCTGCACCTGCAGGAACTCGCCGGCCTCATACAGCAATCCCTTCGCCATGCCGCCGTACCAGGGCCAGACGGCAATGTCGGCGATCGTGTACGTGTCGCCGGCCAGGTATTCGTGCTCGGCGAGGCGCTTGTCCAGCACGTCGAGCTGGCGCTTGGCTTCCATCGCGAAGCGGTCGATCGCGTATTCGTTTTTCTCCGGCGCATAGGCGTAGAAATGGCCGAAGCCGCCGCCGAGATAGGGCGCGCTGCCGACCTGCCAGAACAGCCAGGAGAAGCATTCGGCGCGCGTCGCGGCGTCCTGTGGCAGGAATTCGCCGAATTTTTCGGCCAGGTGCAGCAGGATGGCGCCGGATTCGAAGACGCGGATGGGGGTGGGGCCGCTGCGGTCCAGGAGCGCCGGGATTTTCGAATTCGGGTTGACGGCGACGAAGCCGCTGCCGAACTGGTCGCCCTCGCCGATGCGGATCACCCAGGCGTCGTATTCGGCGCCGGTATGGCCGCGGTCGAGCAGCTCCTCCAGCATGACGGTGACCTTCACCCCGTTCGGCGTGGCCAGCGAGTAGAGCTGGAAAGGATGCCGGCCGACCGGCAGCTCCTTTTCATGCGTGGCGCCGGAGATCGGGCGGTTGATGTTGGCGAAGCGGCCGCCGGTTTTTTTGTTCCACGCCCATATTTTGGGCGGCGTGTAGCCGGGTGCTGCGTTTTCGTCGGACAATGCGGGTCTCCTCAAGCCGCCCGAAGGCGGGGTTCGAGCGTTAGGTGGGGGTGTGCGGACGGGCGCGCCAGGGGCGTCAGAAATGTTCGGTCCAGGGGCGAAGCTCGAGCTCGTGGGTCCAGGCGCTGCGCGGCTGGGCGATGAGGGCGAGGTAGGTGTCCGCGATCGCATCCGGGTCCAGGTAGCTGTCCGGCTTGTCCGGCGGCTCGGCGCGGCTGGCGCTGCGGATCGCGCCGTCGATGACGATATGGGCGACGTGGACGCCCTGGGGGCCAAGCTCCCGCGCCATGCTCTGGGCCAGGCCGCGCAGAGCGAATTTGCCCATGGCGAAGGGGGCGGACTGGGCGTAGCCCTTCACGCTGGCCGAGGCGCCGGTGAACAGGATGACGCCGGCACCGCTTGCCGCCATGCTGCGCGCCGCAAGCTGGCCGACCAGAAAGCCGCCATAGGCGGTGACGGCGAGGCTGCGCTGAACGTCTGCGGGGTCGAGCCCGGCGATGGCGCCGCGGGTGCGGAAACTGGCGTTGTAGATGACGATGTCCGGCGGGCCGAAGGCGGCCAGCACCTGGTCGAAAAGCTGGGAGACGCCGGCCGGGTCCGCCGCGTTGCAAACGAAGGCCCGGGCGCCGGTTTCGGTGGTGAGGGGTTCAAGCTTGGCGACGTTGCGGGCGGCGATGGCGACCTGCAGCCCGGCGGCGCGGAGCTTGCGGGTGAGCGAGGCGCTGAGGCCATGGCCGGCGCCGACGATGAGCGCGATTTTGTTTGGTTGGAGCATGGCTGGATTTGGGGTTGGGTTGGCGAGTGAGTCAAGCAAGCGCTTCTTTTTTGAAAAAAAGAAGCAAAAAACTTCCGGCAATCTGGACCGCGAGCGGTGAAAGCAGCGCGGTTGGGAGCGGAAGTTTTTTGGTTCTTTTTTTTAAAAAAGAACCACTTTCTTCCTGCCCTGCCAGCAGCGGAGACATTACGGCCATGAGACGACGATTGATTCTTGTTAGCGGTAGCGGTCGCGTCCGATCAAGGCCAGCCCTTCCGCGACCGAGACGAATTCGCCGCCGGCAGATATGCGTTCGGCGCCGAAACGGTTAGTGAAGATGGCGCGGACGGCGGGCACGAATGACGTGCCGCCGGTCAGGAAGACGCGGTCGATGTCGCTCGCGCGAAGCTGCGCCTGGTGCAGGGCATGGTCCACCGTCGCGGCGATGCGCGCGAGGTCCGGGGCGATCCAGCATTCAAATTCGGATCTCGTGATCATCCGGTCGACGGCGAAGTCATTGTGCGTGAATTGCAGGCGCACGGCATCGGTGCGGGATAATTCCGCCTTGGCGGCGCTTACAGTTTCGTAGAGGCGGTAGCCCATTTCGTCGCGGATCAGGGCGATCAGGTGGCGCAGGCGTTCGGGGTGGGAGCTCAGGCGCGCCACCTCCTCGATCTCGCGGAGCATTTTGGGTGTGCGCATCAGCGAGAGCCGGTGCCAGCGGGCGAAGCCAGAGAAATATTCCACGGGCACCGGCAGGTCGGTGCCCATCACCTTGTAGCTGTCGTGCTTGCCCAGCAGCGGGGAGACGGCGTTGTCGATGATGCGGTAGTCGAAATGATCGCCGGCGATGCCGATCCCGGCATGGGCGAGGGATGCAACCGGCCGCGGATTGCCTGGCGTGAAGCGGATGAGCGAGAAATCCGACGTGCCGCCGCCGAAATCGCCAACCAGTACGGTGGCGGGCGCGTTCAGCGTGCGGGTGAAGCGATAGCCCGCGGCTTCAGGTTCCAGCGCGACGTCGATCGCGCGGTGGCCGGCAGCCTCGAAAGCGGCGCGCAGGCGCACTTCGCCGAAATCGTCATCCGCCGTGTCGCCGGCGAAGCGAACGGGGCGGCCGGCGACGATGCGGGCGTTATCATGGCCGGCACCGAGCAAGGCGCGAAGGAAGACGGCGACCATCGCCTCCAGCGTGAAGATGCGGCCGAAAATGCGCGTCTGGGAAAAACTGCGCTGCGCGAGATAGGTCTTCATCGACATAATCAGCCGGCTGTCGATCGGGTCGTCCAGATAGGCTTCGATGGCGGCGGGGCCGGCATCGTGCAGCAGCCGGTCGCGGCCGCCGGCAATCTCGTTCCAGAAGCACAGGACGGTGCGGAACACGTCGAAATCCTTGGCGCCGAAGCTGAAGCGCTGGCTTTGCACGTGGCCGTCATCCGTCAGCACGGCGACGACGCTGTTAGTCGTGCCGAAATCGATGCCGATAATTCTGGACATGAGAACGCTCTTGGGCCGGGAGAGGGAGGCTTCAAGCCGGAATTCCGTCCCGGCGCAAGAGCGGGCCGTTCAAGTAAACTTAGAACGTACTTTTGTGAAAACACATGCGTCCATCTACCAGGTGAAGGCGGGTAGGATCGCAACCGGAGAGATGCCGGCGGCCGTTGCGGCTTCCGGTGCGGCTTCCGGGTTCAGCGCGTCGATGCCGGAGAGGACCCAGCAGGCGGGAATGACGGCGGCTTTGGCTCCGGACATGTCGGTGCGCAGCGAGTCGCCGATGGCGAGGGTTCGGGATTTTTCGGTGCCCAGGAGTTTCAATGTCGGGCCGTAGATGGCGGGGTCGGGCTTGCCGCGCTGGACGACCTGGCCGCCATGCTCGGCGTAATATTGGGCGAGCAGGCCGGCGCAGATGATGCGCTTGCCGTCGCGGATCACTTCAAGGTCGGGGTTGGCGCAAACCATGGGGATGCCGGCTTCGAGGCCGGCGTGCAGGGTGGGGGCGTAGATCGACGGGTCGTCGGGGCCGAGATGGTCGTCCGGGCCGGTGTTGAGGATGAAATCCGCCTCGCTTACCTCAGGCACTTCGGTCAGGGGCAGCGTGTCGAAGACGTCGCGGTCGCGGGCTGGGCCAAGATGGTAGAATTTGGCGCCGAGGGCGGCGAAATCCGGGTCGTCGCGGTCGCGCAGCGCGAGGTGGACGGCCTCGCCGCTCGACATGATGCCTGAATAGAGTTCCGGGCCGATACCCATGTGATGCAAGGCCCGGCCGATCGAGGCGGCGCGGCGCGGCGCGTTCGAGAGAAACACCACCTGCTTGCCGGCCGCGCGCAGCCGGCCGAGGCAATCGGCGACGCCGGGATAGGTTTTGAGCCCGTCATGCACGACGCCCCAGAGGTCCACTATGAAGCCGTCATAGGCGGCGGCGAGATCGCGCATGCCGCTCATGCGCCGGCGCCGATCGCCTGGGTGATGTTGCTGAGGCCGCGGGCCTTGACCAGCGCCGCAAGGCCGGATTTGAGGCGCGGGATCAGCGCCGGGCCGTGATAGGCAAAGCCGGTATACAACTGCACGAGCGTGGCGCCCGCCAGAATTTTCGCAAACGCGTCCGTCGCTGAAAAAATGCCGCCGGCCCCGATCAGCATCAGGTTGCGGCCGGCGAGTTGATGGGCGGTGGCGAGCATTCTGGTCGAGGCTTCCAGCAAAGGCGCGCCGGAAAGGCCGCCGGTTTCGGATTTGTGCCGGCCTTGCAGCGTCGCCGGCCGGGCGATGGTGGTGTTGGAAATGATGAGCCCGGCCACCTTTTTCGAGAGGCAGCCCGCAACGATCGCCGCCAGCCCGTCTTCCGAGAGGTCGGGCGCGATTTTCACGAAAATCGGCTTGGCGACCTTCACCGCGTCCAGAATGCCCGCAAGCCGCTCCTCGCTCTGCAAATCGCGCAGGCCGGGCGTGTTGGGGGAGGAGATGTTGATGGTGATGTAGTCGGCAAACGGCGCGACGGCGGCGGCCAGCGCGGGATAGTCGCTCTCCGGCACCGCATTTTCCTTGTTGATGCCGATATTGGCGCCGACGGCGATGTGGGCGCGGTCGGCGGTTTTCAAGTTGCGAAGGAACACCTCCAGCCCGGCATTGTTAAACCCCATGCGGTTGATGACGGCGCGATCCTGCGGCAGGCGGAACAGCCGTGGACGCGGATTGCCAGGCTGCGGCCGGGGCGTGACAGTGCCAGCCTCGACAAAGCCGAAACCCAATCGGCCAAGAGCATTGACCGCGATAGCGTCCTTATCAAACCCGGCGGCGAGTCCGATCGGGTTGGGCAGAATGCGGCCGAAGGCGGGGACGGCGAGAGTGGGATCGGCAGCGCTGCGATCTTGGCCGACGAGGCCCAGGCGCAGGCCAATAAGCGACGCACGATGGGCGGTCTCGGCGTCGAGCAGCCGAGCGAAGGGCATAAGGACGGAAGACAGCAAGCTTAAGCGCTTCTTTTTTGAAAAAAAGAAGCAAAAAACTTTCGGTCCTGCGGGCGCTGGCACGCGCCTGCCAGAGCCCGCAGCAAGCAAAAGTTTTTTTGGCTTGCCGCCGGCCAGGCCTTTTTTTTCAAGAAAAGAACCGCGTCCTTCACTTAACGAAAACCAAAATTTCAGCATCCAGCCCAGCCGTCTTCGCCGTCAGCGATACGTTCGCCGGCGCCACCCCATCCCCGATGATCGACTTCGCCACCGCTGCGGCGGTTCCGGACAAAGACGACAACGTCGCGGCGCTATCATCCGGCGTCGCCGCGGCCGGCGATTGCGCTTCCACGTCGAACCGCGCGCTTGGCTTGATCGTCAGCGCCTGGCGCACCGCGCTGGCGACCGGGGCGGCGAAGTCGGTCGTGCCAGGCAGGATGGTGATCAGCGCGATGCGGCCAGCAAACGCTTTCGTCGCGTCGATGCTGGCGGTGTCGGCGCCAACCGGATTCGGCGCGAAGGTGGTGCGGCTGGGCAAAGAGCAGGTGGCCAGAGCGAGCGGCAGGAGGAGCAGAATTGGGCGCATGCGCAGGGTTTAGAGGGGCGCGGCTTGCGCCGCAACTTGGGCCCAGCCAAGCTGGGCGCGGCAAGTTTGGGAGGCGGCGATGCTGGATTTGATCGTACGGGGGGCCAACCTGGCCGATGGCAGGACGGGGATCGATATCGGCATCCAGGATAGCCGGATTGTCGCGGTGGAAGCCGGGCTTGCGGCCGAGGCGGGCCGGGTGATCGATGCCACCGGCCGGCTGGTCTGTTCGCCGTTCGTGGATTCGCATGTGCATCTGGATTCGACGCTGAGCCTGGGGATGCCGCGGCTGAACGAGAGCGGGACCTTGCTGGAAGGCATCGCGCTGTGGGGGGAGCTGAAGCCGCTGCTGACGGAACAGGCGATCTATGACCGGGCCAGGCAGCTCTGCCTGTGGTCGATGGCCCGCGGCACGCTGGTGATCCGCAGCCATGTGGACGTGTGCGACGACCGTCTGCTGGCGGTGGACGCGCTGCTGGCGCTGCGGGCGGAAATGCGGCCGTACCTGGACATCCAGCTCGTGGCCTTCCCGCAGGACGGCTATTTCAGATATGGAAAGTCGCACGAAAACCTGATCCGGGCGCTGGACAAGGGCGTCGACGTGGTCGGCGGCATCCCGCATTTCGAGCGCACCATGGCGGACGGCGCGGCGAGCGTGGCGGCTTTGGCGAGAATCGCGGCCGAGCGCGGGCTGTTGGTGGACATGCATTGCGACGAGACGGACGATCCGCTGTCCCGCCATATCGAGTCACTGGCGGCGGAGACGGTGCGCCACGGGCTTCAAGGGCGCGTCTCGGGCTCGCACCTGACCTCGATGCACAGCATGGACAACTACTACGTCTCCAAGCTGATCCCGCTGATCAAGGAGGCGGGGATTTCGGCGATTGCGAACCCGCTGATCAACATCACCCTGCAGGGCCGGCACGATACCTATCCGAAGCGGCGGGGGATGACGCGGGTGAAGGAGCTGATGGCGGCCGGGGTGAACGTGGCGTTCGGCCATGATTGCGTGATGGACCCGTGGTACCCGCTGGGCAGCCACGACATGCTCGAGGTCGCCGGGATGGCGCTGCATGTGGGGCAACTCACCGGCGTCGCCGAGATGCAGTCCTGCTTCCAGGCGGTGACGGAAAATGCGGCGAAGGCGCTGAATCTGGAGGGCTACGGGATCGCCCCCGGCTGCCATGCGGATTTGGTGGTGCTGCAGGCGGCGGATGCGATCGAGGCGATTCGCCTGCGGGCGGAGCGGCTGTTCGTCATCCGGCGCGGCCAGGTGCTGGCGGAGGCGCCGCCGCGGGTCAGCACGGTACATTTGCCCGACGGCGAACGAAGACTGGATTTCACCCGGGCAAACAACGTAGGGTCGTAGAGAACCAACAAAGGGAGTCCGGATCATGGCTGTGACACGGCAGGTTATCACGTCGCTGCAGCGCGACGGGACGGATATACTGGGAACAAAAACGCTGGCGGTGAAAATCGTGGACGAGAGCATCGTCTCCGGCTCGCTGCTGACGGTCGAAAGCAACCATTTCTGCGTCCTGAAATCCCGCGGCGCGGTGCTGAATGTGTATGAAACCGGGCAATATGCGCTGACGACGCCGGACAAGCCGCTGGTCGGCTCGATCGTTCAGGGCTTCTTCGGCGGCGCCAGCCCCTGGGTGTACGAGGTCATCTACATCAACCGCTCGAAGCTGCTGGTGCGCAACACCGGCGTCGCGACCAGTGCCGAGATGGCGGAGATGGCCTATCAGGTGGATTACTACATCCATGTTGATACGCGGGAGGCCGCACTCGACCTGATCACCCATCTGCCGTTCAACGGCGCCACGATCGATACCAAGGAGGTCGCGGATTATGCCGGCCCGGCGATCGAGCAGTCGATCAACCAGGTGGTGCAGGTCACCAAGATGGAGAACATCAACGAGCATATCAGCGAAATCCGCGAATCGGTGAAGGGGCACCTGACCGAGTTCCTGCGGGTCTATGGGATCATGCTGAACGATTTGAAGGTTCTGATCCTGCCGAAGGATGAGCGGATGCGGGAGCTGATTTCGCTGCAGGCGATCGGGCTCTCGCCGATCGAGGCGGTGCGCTACTACCTGGCGCTGCGGATGGCGGAGAAAGGGCTGGTTTCGGCGCCGAATGCGGCCGCGGGCATGCCGTATAACATCGGCGTGCAGGCGAACGGGTATATTCCGCTGGGCCAGGAAGCGGGGCTGAAATAGGGCATGCCGGATTTTTATGATCTGGATGCGCTTTCAAAAGTCGCGGTGAACCTGTTTTACGGCTGGGGGTATAATTTCTACCGGGTCGAGAACCAGTTGCGGGCGGATGACCTGCTCGTCCGGGCGAAGATCGGCTGGCTGCTGGGGCGGGCGCAAGGCAGCGTGACGGCGGCGGAGAGCGCATACCGGCGGGAGTTTCTGCCGCCGCCGTCGCGCGCAAAGCCGCGACCGGACCCGGAAGCGGTGGCGGGCGCGCAGGCGATCGAGCGGATCGGCCAAGCGATCACCGCGATGGAGGGGCAGGTCCGCGCACAGCCGGTACCGGAGAATGACCGGATGACGCAATTGTACCGGCGGGAAGCGGAGACGCTGGCGCGGCTGTTCGTGACGGACCAGAAGCTGACGGGCCAGGCGGAATTGCTGCGGGAGATGCTGGACGGCAAAGACGGCCGCTGGATTATTGGCAATGTGACGGTGATCGGCGAGGGGCTGAAGGCGATGAGTGAGACGCTGGCGGAGCGGCAGGCGCTTTTGATGGCGTAGAAGAAACCAAGCGCTTCTTTTTTGAAAAAAAGGCTCCCCGCCTGGGGAAGCAAAAAACTTTCGGTCCTGCGGGCTCCGGCCCGGCAGGTGCCACAGCCCCCAGGAGCAAAAGTTTTTTGGTTCTTTTTTTCAAAAAAGAACTACTTGTCTTGCCTAGCCTTTCTTTGGAGCACGCATGCAGACCATTCTCATCACCGGCGCCACCGCCGGCTTTGGCGCCGCCTTTGCGCGGCGATTCGTGAGGGACGGCCACCGTGTCATAGCGACCGGCCGTCGCGTCGAGCGCCTGTCGGCGCTGGCGGAGGAGCTTGGGGAGGCGCTGCTGCCGGCCAAGCTCGACGTGACCGATACCAAGGCCGTGGCAGGTTTTCTGGAGACGCTGCCGGAAGGCTGGCGTGAGATCGACGTGCTGGTGAACAATGCCGGCCTGGCGCTGGGGCTGTCTCCGGCCTGGGAAGCGGGGCTGGCGGACTGGGACACGATGATCGCCACCAACGTGACCGGGCTGGTGCATGTAACGCGGGCGATTTTACCGGGGATGGTCGCGCGTAACCGGGGCACGATCCTGAACCTGGGGTCGGTGGCGGGCAGCTATCCATATCCGGGCGGACACGTCTATGGCGGGACGAAGGCGTTCGTGAAGCAGTTTTCCCTGAATTTGCGGGCGGATTTGGTGGGGAAGAACATCCGGGTGACGGATATCGAGCCTGGGATGGTGGGCGGCAGCGAGTTTTCGAAGGTGCGGTTCGGCGGGGACGAGAAGAAGGCCGAGGCGGTTTACGCCGGGACGGTGTCGCTCTCGCCGGAGGATATCGCGGAGACGGCGTCCTGGATCGTGTCCCTGCCGGCGCATGTGAACATCAACCGGATCGAACTTATGCCGACCTGCCAGGCAAGCGGGCCGTTCGCGGTGAAGCGGGAGGGGTGAATCGGCA
>Ga0209208_10006978_pt1 | contig 15482 bp, 8 predicted proteins | sample S1TSphfallax_3_FD_187694 | JGI IMG/M metagenome (GOLD analysis project Ga0209208, IMG submission 187694) | Host-associated microbial communities from peat moss isolated from Minnesota, USA - S1T2_Fd - Sphagnum fallax MG (SPAdes) (version 2) | ecosystem: Host-associated > Plants > Peat moss >...
AGTTTGGTTACTGCATATGCTTCTTGTCTGTTCCCTACTTGAAAGTACACCAAAAGTATTTCAATATTCAAATTAGATGATCTTATCAACTTTATACTAGGAGGCATTTTACTCATGTGTGTGTGTGTGTGTGTGTGTGTGTGTGTTTTTTTTGGTTGAGGGGAAGTCAAAGAGCATGGTAGGCACCTTGAAAAACTTGACCAAAAAAACAAAAAAATCAAGATGAATCTTTGTGAGACTTGAACAACCAACATCATCATAACCTCTTTTCTCTTTTGGAATTAAGTTTTGTGCAAGATAAGAAAATATTTACTTGCTCATTGTGGTCATTGCTTTTGGATGCATATGTGTGCAAAATGGAAGTTGCTTTCTTGTAGTAGTAACATGCCAAGAGCTGAGGCACAAAATGCATCTCCACCCCCACATAAATGCCCTCTATTTGGGCCTCTATAAGTGTTTTGCAATTATTTCCATTTCCTTTTCTCCACTCTTCAAATTGCTTGTGCACAATGGGCATGTGGTGGATTTTGAACAATTGAACCATTATGGTATGGAATATGCCATGTAAACCTTTTTTTCTTTCCTTCTAAACCCTATTTACCACCCTAAACCTATTTCTCACTAATTAAAACCCCGACCCTGCTATTCCTTAATACCCCAATAGGATATCAAATTTTTAAAATAATTTTGTTTCAAGCTACGGTTCTCAACTTGTTGCAAATCAAGAGATGGGTTTCAAAAAGAGTATCACCCTTGATGATGATACCATGAGATGAGAATTGACTTGAAACTCTATCCGGTTCTCACCTCTTTTCTGATACCCACCAAGCACTTGTGTGAACCTATAGCATTTGGTAACGGGTCTGAGGCAAGTATGCACCTCATATTATCTCAAGTCCCATACCAGACTGGTACTGGTATGGTGCTGTTATATTGCCTCAGGTCATACCCGACTGGTATGTTCTTCAATATCATTATCAAAGTACCTTTACCCATTCCAACAGAAATTAAATTATTTTCAATAAATGTCCATTTTTTTTCCATCCAAATTAGGTTACCCAAAATGTGAAATAATTCTTCACTCCTAACTCTTGGCTGAATTTTTTTTCCCCACCTAAATAGTAGGAAAAAATTCCAGAATTTTTCTTATTTGAAATGCTGAAATGAAAAGACAAAATGACAAAACTTTGTCAAGAAGATGCCTGAATGATAACTTAGGTACTATGGGTAAATACTCATACCAGTACAATATACCCAGGTTGCACCCTATATATATACCACCAGTACAGAACTGAACTGGTTGGGACTCTACATCACAAAGAGATAAGAGAGACTGATTTTCTTACACTGAAAAGTTTACAAAACCTAAACTGTGAGGAGAGAGGAAGGCTCATCCATTCATTCATCCATTCATTCATCCATTCATCCATTATTTCATTCATTCATCAATCAGTATACCTATAGTATATACCTCCTACTTACTTACTTAAAAGGCTGCAAGAAGCTACCTACTACTACCCATGCTTGAAAGCACACCTGCAGTGATGGGGGAGAGACAGAGTAGGTACATAAGTCTTAAAGGGAGGGTTTAGCATTTAATGAAGGAGCTCAACATAGTCAGCTAATGGCTTTTATGGCACCACATTGGGAACCCATAAAATATGTAAGCATTATTATGAGATATGCAACATTCATACACATAGATATATGTAAAAAGTCATTAAGTAAGTAGCCCATTTCCCAAGGTACATCCCCCATTGCTTTTTTAATATAGTATCTAAGGCGGTTTACTAACCACCCCAACTGGCTTGGCTTGGCTTTATCACACAAGTAAATAACTAACTAGTAGGGTTTAGGGGGTTTAGGGTTTAGTAGTAGGGTTATAAGCTACATAGTAGGCTAGAATGGGTTGGAGTTATTTATTACAAAAGGGTTATGAAGGTAAGAAGTGTGGAACATCCTCACCTACTCTTATGGACTAAAGGTTCTGGAAAGTGTATTGTAATATGGGCTAGTGTAAACCAGCATGGTCCCCACCAGTTGTATTATTATTATTATTATTTATTCAATTTTCTGATGTTGTGTCATTGGCTCTGGCATCCCAAGAGGGGATTTAGCATTAAATTGGCGACAGGTTTCTAGAACCTATCTAAATAGTAGAAACAAAAACTAGTTAAAAATATGCTACCAAAGTTAAAATGAGAGTCCAATTGTGACTAAATTGTTTTTGGGAGAAATATTACCTTTTTTTTTCAGAAGAAAAGAAATTTATTATGATAAATAAAGAAATAAATAATTTAATTTATTATTATTATTTTTTGGCATTTTGCCGAATCTCTCACCAAAAAACACTGGCACCCATCATGCACCATAGATTACATGTGGACAAGAAACACTTTTTTTAATTGTATTACGGCCATTGAAATGGTTAGGTTTGTGTTAACCATCACACGTATGTGTGACCAAGTAATCACACAAGTGCATTACCTACTTACCACCTAGATTGTAAGCACTTACATTTCCGAGTATCTACCTAGCTACCTATGGTACTTACCCATTTACATGGGTTAGTTAACTAAGTAATGCAAGGTGGAAAAGTAGGAGAGTTTACAAGATAGCTTACCAAGGGTGGTTTCACCCTTGGGAACTCAAATTGTTGTTCACCAATCAACTCAGTTGTTGTTGTAGTTCAAGAAACGAGTGAATTATAACAATAGGTTTCCAATGGATGATGGTGCACTGGTAGGTGCTGGGTCACATAGTCCTTATGGATGTATTATTGTCATGTGCAGTTTCACCAAGGAACTCTAGACATTGAAATAGAACCTTCTATTTTGGGGGAGTGTCCATAGTTTTTCATTTTTTTTTGGAGTGATGACCCAATCAAATTTGCTCATTGCAAAATAAAAAGAAAGTGAACTTGGGAGGCACCTCATCTAATTAATGCAAAGCACAATACATGTGTACAAGGCAGATAGAACCCTTTGGAAACTGAAGTATCATCATCCATGCAGATTTATAGATTTATTTATTTATTTTTTGGCTTAGGTAGAATCCCCTTTTGGCCTCCTTTTACATTGGGAAGCTTTTGGGAGGGTCTCTATGGACCTGAAGAAGAGAAAGACATCAAATTCTCTAGTGTGGTGGTGGTAGTGAATCGTCCTTTCTGGAATTCAATGCCATAAAAAATCAAACTCGACCATCAAAATCACAAATGTGCATGACCTACCCTCGTGTCTAGTGGTAGTGTGCAAGGTGCCTGGCACTCAGGCAACATCGACCTCAACCCGTTAATTATTGTATTGGTACATAGTTGTCTCAATATGCAGTTGAATTGATTGATGGTGGGCACGGCAAGGCTTTGAATTATTAGTTCCTTGTCTTCCATTACAACCCAGAAACAAATGTCAATGTTGAAGGGCTTGCTCCATTGGGAACATATCGCAAAGGGATCATCAAGCTGCACAAATATTATAACATTGCCCAGCTGTTGATACATGGCTTTTGGAGCATTTCTGACAATTTTTGTAGAAGGAGAAGAGGAATTATGACCTGGCTCTCTCCATAAGGGTATTAGAGTTATCCGTAAAGTAACCCTGTCTTCACCTTGTCTTTGGGTCTACTTTCACCCCCTATCCACTCTTTCAGTGGTGGTATCCGCAAAGTAAAAGACGTTTTAATAAATCTCACTCAGTATGAAAATGCTGATACTCAGAGAGAGTTTAATGCACAAGGTTCGAGACTAATTATAATAGTTGTATAGTTAGGAGCAGTGAAAATATATGTAGCAGCACTGGAGGCGCTCAGGAACAAAGAAAGACAGGATGAAACTTAGTTTACCACCAAAATTGATGATTTTTTGAGTTCCATCCCCCGTTGAACTCTATTGTATGAAGTAGTAGAAATCACTCCAAGGTTTCTTTGGTTGTATTTGAAAGCACCTCCTGGCACTCAAGATGCTTTCCACAATTGAAGGGACATTCCCACCCCCCCCAACCCCCCACAATTCAAACAAAAACCTGTTGTACTTTACACTGTGGAAGGCCTGCTGTACTGGACCTCCCCTCATTTCCAGGCTGCTGCACAAGTCTGCAGCACTCAAGGCTGCAGGCCCCTATACCTAATAACCTGGTTTTGATTTGTGTAAGTGTCCATGGAGGAGGGCATGTTACCTTCCATTCTTTTCCCTCAGCTATTTGAAGGGCATTCCAAAAGATGCAAACACTCAATGGAGCAACTATTTCATGCTTTGAAATGCTCTTCTTAGGGTGATTGCAGGACATGGTGATTCACCTTTTAGTATCATAATGCAATTTATCATTATTGTTCCACTTGGGTGGTTACAAGTTAGGATGATTCATTTTGGACAAATATGTCACTGTCTAAAAGTTCATATGATAATATTAAAATCACATTGTTTTAACCATTATTTAATAACAAAACATAACTTGATGTGTATTTACAATCATCAATATTGTCAACCTAATCTCATCACAATATGTGTGCTTTGATTAAATAGTATCATAGCTCCCAATATTGATAAGTATTCTTTTCAAAATGCACCTAACCCATAATGTTTTTATCAATTCCATGGATATGGTAGATAATCTTGATGAAATGCAGCTAACCTTATCTATGGTTTATGCCCCTTGCAAAACGTGCATGGCCTTGGCTATGAAAAAGTCCTCATTGAAATGCATATCATGTTCTCATCAAAACCCTGACTATGGTAAATGCCCTTGTCAAAATGCACCGAACCCATTCAGTTCTTGTTGAAACGTTGGTTATGGTAAATCCACCCACCCCTGCAATTGAAACACACTTGGCCATGACGATGGGCAAATGTCATCGTCAAAATGCACTTAGCCCATCATATTCCCATTACAACTTTACTTGTGGTAAGCATTCTTTTTGGAATGCACATGGGCCCATAAAAACATTTTCAATATATTTCCAAAACACAAATCAAAATAGATTATGCCTTTGGGATCACAAAAAAAAGTTGTTTCATTCCCTAATAAGTTGTTCAATATTAGCCACAAATTGGTTTACAACCCCCATAGCTCAAGCAACATCAAGAAAATTATACATACCATTATAAATTATACACACATGAGATTTCCAACAACATTTTGAAATGGGATAGCATATGAATCCTCAAAATGCTACAATGTATTTTCTTTGGGTTAAACATACCATTTAGTTTTATTAAACACAATTCACTTGGGTCCCTTTAAAAAAAAGATCTCACATAGATCCACCATATCAAAAAAATTCAAGAGATTTTCTTTTATCTTTTTCAACAAAATCAAATAATTACATACCAAAATGAAATTATCAACATACAAAATTATGAAAACAAAAGAATTGCCATAAATCATTTTGAAATAAATGGTATGATCAACATAACTCCTCTCAAACTCCTTAACAAAAAAATATGCATCAATTTTATGGTTCCATATACAAGAAAATTATTTCAAACCATAAAAGGATTTTACAAGCTTACATACCATGTTCTTTTCACCCTTGATCACAAAGCTATTGAAATGGTATTTCCTTTGAAAGATCTCCATTAAGTAACGAAGTTTTAACATCCATTTGATGCATCTTGTGATCTTGTATTGTTGCAATGGCAAGCATAGTTTGAATTGATTTCATTCGGGCAATAAAAGAAAAGGTTGAAAAAAATCTTAATTTAATTTTGTTGTAGATATGCAATATGCAACATTTAAAACTTTTTAAGAACACTATTAATAAGTAGTGCTTCTTGCCTTGTACCATGCTTTGAATACTTTTCATAATAAACATTTCTTGCAACAATTGTGCACATATTAATTCCATCATCTTTATGTTTTATTAATAAAACCACCACAATATGGAAAGAGAATGGCAAACTCCTTGGAAGTGTAAAATGCCCAATCTTCATTGAAAAAATGGATGATTAATATGTGCTAACTGATCAAATCATGTGAATCTTGTAATTATGAGCTTGCATTGAAGTGGCTTCCTTCATTTTAAAATTGTAGAGCTTCATAATAACTCTTTTTCCGAAGTTATATCTGCTTGTATGCAACATGTATTTTTGTGATTGTGTCTGTTCATGGCATTTTTCAGCTCACTTCTCTCCTCTCCAACATTCAAGAAAGCAATAATGTGTGGATGCTAAGAAGGCTTAGAATCTTTGAGAAATTGGGTTATGTCATATATACCAATTGGTGGACCATGAACTCACAAAATGTAGTGTGGGCCGAGGGCTCAAACCCATGCACTTGGTTGACCCATAACTTACACTTGTACCATGGTAAAAACCACAAAGCTTTTTGGGTTACTTCCAAACCTTATAGCCATCCCATCTCTAGACTAGATCAGGGCTCTCTGAGTTCATTTAAACATTTTCTGGGTTGCTCTGAGAAGCATTACTCAAGTAGGGTTAGGTGCCATTTTAGGTGCTTGTTCACCCTGGTTGAAACCATGGGGTCAACAATCTAATGTAGTAAGTAGCTTTTTGATCCTATCACTCTTGGGCCAATCTTTGGCAAACACACTACCCAATGCTTAGTTTCATAAGTTTCTTTTCTATTTTCTGGGTGTCTTAAGACTTTGAACACCCTATTTGAACCTGACATCCTTAAGGATATGCACTGACAGAAGCAAATCCAAACATTTGAAATTTGATCAACTTAGCTCTAAAATGAGTACAACCAAAACAACTCTTGGTTTTATTGCTCCATAAGGTTCCAAAACTTGCATTTCCCAAGGAATGGTTTTAAAAGTGTTGAAATGTTTACAGTAGGGTAAATGTACATAGTGTATATATTACCTACCCCAATCTAAGTTATTTCACCCAAAAAATTGTTTCACTATAGTTTTTATCTAACATATCCTTTATCAATAACAAAGGGTTTTGGGTTTCATTTTTCAGGTCACCAAAGAGTTTGAATAATGCCTCCTCTATGTGTAAAGCCAACTTATATGTTTTTACTAAGAAGGCAATAAGGTGCTCCCTTAGTAGTTGTAAGGTGCCTCCAATGAGTACTTATCAAGGTGCCTCCATACTTGAAGAGGTGATCACCTCATGATCTTTGCATCCATCATCATCTCATGGTGTACAAATAGTTGTTTCATGATCGGCCTAGTGCCATGTTAATGCCAATGAATTTATTGTGAGGGAAGCGTTTTTGATGCCCACTAGAAAGATGCATTGCAAGAGAGCACAACTTCCAAAATGAAAAATGAAAAATAAAATAAAATAGACCTTGAAAATTTGATAATTTTGAAGGGGACACAATCGACTTGGAAAAAGTTTTAATCTCAAGAAATTAACAATTTTGACGTGTACATAATTGGCATAAAAAAAATAGGATCCCAAGAAATTTGACAATTTGGAACGGGACATAATTGTGGCATGAAAAAGAAATTGATCGGGAAAAAATGGCAATATCCCAACAAATTTTGACAATTTTAAAGGGTATGACAATTTGCATGAAAAGAAAATTTGATCCCCAAAAAAAATGAATATTTGGAAGGGGACATAATTGGCATGAAAAAGAAATGGATCCCAAAAAAGTGGCAACCTTGAAGGGATATAATTGGCATGAAAAGAAAATCCGATCCCGAAAAGGGGGCACATAATTGGCATGAAAAGAAAATTTGATCCCAAACAGGGGACATAATTGGCACGAGAACAAAAAGAATTGATCCCCAAAAAATGACAAAAATTGAAGGGAAAAACAATTGGCATGAAAAAAAAGGAAGTTTTGAACCCCCAGAAAATGACAAGTTTCAAGGGAACATAATTGGCATGAAAAGAAAAATAAAATTTGATCCCCCAAAACTTGACAAATTTGAAAGGAACATAATTGGCATGAAAGAAAAAATAATTTTGATCCTCCAAAATTGGCAAATTTAAAGGGAACATAATTGGCATGAAAATAAAAATAAAAATAGACAATTTTGAAGGGGACAGTGGCATGCAACTGCCACAAACCCTATTTTTTTTGCCACCGGAGTCTCTAGCCTTGTCATGGCTGCAAAGCCGAGCACAAGCGCAATGCCTTTCCTTTCTTCTTCTTGCTCTTCTTCGATCTTCCATGGAAGCTGCTCTTGTCAAGCACAGTAGCCATTTCTGCTCTTGACGCCACAGCTTGCTGCAACTGTTATTCCCTTCTGCTCCTGCTGCTGCTGCTGCCGACGCCGCCGCCATCGTTGCTGCTGTTGTTGTTACATCTTTTGCATCGTTTCTTACTACAATGTAAATAAATAAAATATGAATATATTCCACACCTGGTATGCAGCTTTTTTTTCTTCCTTCTGCCTGCCTGCCTGCTTCTAGAGGCAGCTAGCTGTGTTTTTCTGTTTTTTTGCTTTTGTTTTTTTTCTTGCTTGGTGTAACATGAAGTATAGTACTCAATGGTTGTTACTTGAGTGTGCAAATATCTCTGTTTCCTATCAGTGTTTGTGAAGTACTAGAGTAGTTTCTAGTATCATAAGATTGAGTTACAAATCATGTGTGAGAAGGAGGAAAAAAAACAAAACAAAACAAACAAACATTGCGGACAATATCTTTCAAACAGCTGATATTGTAATTGAAATTACAGTAGCAACTGTTGTTAGTGATGGTGATCATCATGCTTGCTGCAGTGTGATCATCATTACTCCCAGCTGCAGCGGGAATCTTCTGCATTCCATTCCAATGAGCATGCTACTGGATTCCAGTTAAATGCGAATGGAACTTTACAGGCGCCTATGAGCTCAAATGAGCTGCTGCTGCATTGAAATATGTATAGTGTACACAGCCGCTGCGAGGCCGCAATCCAAAATGACAAGAACCTCACCCATGATGATGCTCACCATCAGCTTCTTGTTGCAGCTAGCAGCTGCTACTATGAAGAAGCTCACCCGTCAGGACCCTTATCACTAGCTTGTCGTCGCAGCTGCTCCCATGTTTAGTTTTGCATTTAACTCTCAGCTGCTGCTGCTACATGCCGCATTCTCAGCTAATTTGAATGGCAGCCGGTCCACGTTTGTGAGAAGAAAAATATTTGTTTTGTAAACTGTTTTGCAGCCCTAAGTGTTATAAGAGCATATAATGCTGATCACGGCAGCTGCTTTTGATCTCTAGACTCTACTCTCACTCCTCATGTCGGATCTGATGAAATCAATGGGGGAATGAATAAATGGCAGATCTTTACTGCCACTACCCGTCGTGACTCGTGACAAAGGTGGCTGTGATATGCGCCTGTGAGACGCAGCTGCTGCTGTGAGTGACTCAGGAGTCAGTACAAGAAGGTTTGTGTCGAACAACCCCGCCTGAGTAGTTACTCAATCGTCATTCAGCTTGGCAATCTTTGTTTTGTTGCGCAGTCGCTGTGGCCGGAAGTTGGAGCATCGTCTGACACAACATGCATGTGTTTGGTCATTTCTCTTTGAAGCTCAGAGCTAGCGATCTCTGCAAGCACACTGATGATGCACTTTAGCTAGATAGAGTCGAGAGCTGATTTGTAAGTCTTTGATCTTCAGATGGATCATGCAGCTGCAAGCAAGGAGGAACAGCAGCAGCAGCATCAGCAGCCGCCTCATACATTGATGTCGCTGATATCTACGAACCCAGTATTGGATTCTCAGGCCGAGAAGCTGGACCATTGGAAAGAAGCTGAGATGGAGCCGGGCGCCACGACCACCTGCAGCTCGGTTGTTGCAGATGAACCGTCACGCTGTTGCAGGAGTCCTTCGACCACTGATGATCTTGCAGCGACGACGCCAGCTCCTGCTGCTGCCGCCGATCCAGTATCATCATCATCGCCATCTACGATGAAACCAGATAGTCAGGAGACAGCAGGATTAGCTGAGAACACAGCAAATCCCACCTCGACTCTTGTAGCATCGGCCGTGATGCCATCTGCATGTTTCGAAGTTGACAAGTTCAGTATAGGCTACACTCCCGTGGACATTCGAGGTCGGCCGTTGCTGGACTTGTCAAAGACTGGAGGATGGCGAGCTGCTTTCTTCATTTTTGGTGCGTGTTTTGGGTTTTGCACTGCTGCATCATGCAAGCTCTAAGGAATCGCACAAAATCAGATGTGCATCAGATTTGTTTCAGATACACACATTGCAGTTTGCTGCAGGCAATGAGACTGTGCAAAGAGAATCATGGATCTTGTCTATGGAATGTGGTGCATCTCTAGTGCATAATATTCTACTACTACTAGTACTACTACTGATTTTGTGTACTAGAGTGTTCAAGAGTGTACTTACTGCTACTGCTTCTGGTTTGGGTTGCTTATGGTAGGCAATGAGACTGCAGAGAGGATGGCCTTCTATGGAATTCTGGTCAACCTGATATTCTACCTCTACTATGAAATGCACATCAACTTCCCCAGCACATCCACTCTTGTCACAAATGTGATAGGAACTGCCTCTCTCACCCCCTTACTGGGTGCCTTTGTGGCCGATGCTTATTTGGGTCGCTACTACACTATTGGCATCTTTTCCATGATCTACTTGGTGGTAAGTTGAGCTGCCTGCCTTACATTGTTGCCATGATGATGGTTCATTCATTTGTAACCCTCCTGTGCTCCAGAGTTGAAGAAGTAGAGCTTGAGTTTTAGGGTTCCAGTTCTTGAAAACTATGTTGGGATGTTTGTTTCTCAATGACTATGTGTGCCAGAGTACATGAGTTGTAACTTTGACTGTGTTTTTTTCGTGTAGGGTCTTATCCTTTTGACTCTCACCTCAGTGTTAGCAGGCACAAGGCCTTCCAACTCTGGATGTGGAATTATTACTCTTTATTTGGGCTTTTGTGCACCAGCATCAACACGTCAAATGGCTTTCTTGTATGTGTCGTTATACACAATTGCATTGGGATCAGGAGGCATCCGACCATGTGTGTCTTCGTTTGGAGCTGACCAATTTGACATGGAGGATCCAAAAGAGAAACTCCACCTTGCGAGATTCTTCAATGGGTTCTACTTCATGATAACCTTGGGGATTTTACTTTCCCTCACCTTGGTGGTGTATGTCTCAGACTATGTGAGTTGGGGTTGGGGATTCGGGACTTTGGCTATAGCCATGGGAGTTGCAAATATCATCTTCTTCATGGGTACGCCAGTTTATAGACACAGACTCCCCAGTGGCAGTCCTTTGACTCGACTTGCGCAAGTGCTGGTTGCATCAACCCGGAAACGCAAAGTTCAGGTGCCCAGTGATGAGAGCCTACTTCATGAAGTTCATGATAAAGAGTCTGCCATAGTGGGTAGCCGCAAGCTGCACCATGTAAATGACCTTCGGTATGGGACAGATGCACTGGAGCTACTAATTGTTCATAAAACACAATTTTCATAGTACTGTAAATTTGGAAGCTGGCTTCTGCTGCTGAAACTAAGGAGCAATATGTAGTGGCATATGTCATTGAGGAATGGTCCTTACAATATCTTGTATGGTGGGTGCAGATTCCTTGATAAGGCAGCAGTGGAAACTGAAGAAGATAAGATTTCTGGAACCCCAGTTACTGCATGGAGACTATGCACAGTAACCCAGGTTAGTTAGCAACAAGCTTCCATCATTTGTCCATGCACAGATTGTCAATCTCTTTTATCGCAAGTGTCAACAAGCTCTCTTACAAGGTTTTGCTCTTTTGTCTATCAGGCTTCCTGATCAGGATTAGGGCTTTCAGCTAAAGCCAAATGTGTGAAGAAACTTTCTGGCTATGTAGCAAATTGCAAGTATTCATTTGAAGCTTGATCAGGTTCCCTGCAATGAAAGGAAGTGAGCTGCCAAAAAATTATCACAGATCATATATTGTCACATCAAATGAAAGTTCTCATTTTATGAGCAGGTGGAAGAGATGAAGGCGCTGCTGCGGGTGATACCCATATGGGCTACTTCAATTGTGCTCAATACTGTGTTTGTACAAATCTTGAACTTTGGGGCACAACAAGCAATGAACATGGATAGGAGACTCTGGGGTTTCAATGTTCCAGCTGCATCTGTGCCTGTGGTATCTGCAATGTTCATCTTGTTGTTCATACCTCTCTACGACTGTTTGCTTGTGCCATTTATTGGCCAATACACTCGGAATCCTCGAGGTATCTCGTATCTCCAAAGAACTGGTGTTGGGCTTTTTGCTTCCATCCTCGCTGCAGTGGCTGCTGCCCTTGTTGAGAGAAAACGACGCCAGGTACAAAGTGAATTTAACTGGACTTTTTTTATTAGCAATGTCTCTTGAATGCTAGCCAACATCATGTCTGAGTCTTCCCGTTGCTTCTGGAAAGGCAACAGAAACTCACAATGCAGATTGTGTATAATGGTTTGCCCAAGTTTTTGGGAAGATTATTATATGCTTATCTACACCCACTGTTGGGAGCTGATGAACTTGGTGGGTAGTCATGGCAGCTCATCACTGCCATTCGTGATGAAGGTGATGGTCTGTCACTTTATGAGCGACTCTCATGAGGTTATGACGCACTCATTGGCATGTTACCTTTAATTGTTGTGGAGATTTCTCTGCAACTTCATCAAGCTTAACTAGACTTACATTACATACCTGTCGCGAATTAGGAGTTGTAATGGTTGTGTGCAAATTTGCTATTGGGGAAACAAAGACCTGTGTAGCCATACACAATCTTATTGATTTAACTGTTTTTGTATTGGTGTTTTCTGGGAACAGGTATCTTGGGAGACAAGAACTGCTGGAGATCCATTACTTACAGTCCCCTTCTCTGCATGGTGGCTTATAATTCCATTTTTTTTAACGGGATTTGCTGAGGTTTTTGCATCAATTGGGCAGCTGGAGTTTTTCTATGACCAAGCCCCTGATGGCATGAGGAGCATGGGAACTGCTTTTTTTGCTGCAACATCCGGTCTTGGTGCATACTTGGGAAGTTTCCTAATTACTGTGACCTCAAAAATTACAGGTAAACATGGGAAAAGCCCGTGGGTGAATAATGTAATCAGCATTGGCCACATTGACTACTACTTCTGGCTCTTGGCTGTTCTCAGTAGTATCAACTTCATTGCCTTTCTCTACTTTGTACATATATACAGGTACAAAGTGGAATTTGAGAGCACAATGCGGAGCTCTTTGGTAAAAGCTTTAGTATCAAATGGTAATAAAAAATAAGTGAAGAAAAAAAGACTTGCCCATTTGAGAGAGTGAGCATTTGACAGAAGATGATGCCATTAAGGATCCCCACTATCCACTTACTTAAAATTATCACACATCTTGAAAAAGATAACAGTTTCTGCTATGCTTTGAAGAATGTTCATGCGGCAGTATAGTCTTGTGTCAAGCTTTAGAGTTTCTAGCATGAAGGTTACTGTAGCATTTTCTTCTAGGTTGGTAAAATTCCCATTTGTTGTCGAGCTAGTTAGCAAGATATGCTTCATTGCACACTGGAACAATGTGCCAGTCTTTGTAGGGTAAAAACTGATTTTATGTGAGTTTATATGATCTCGAGTTACAGGAACCTTGACAGATTCTCTGAGTATTTTTCGGAAAACAAAATTTCAATTGAAAACATCAAGATATTTCACAACCATGTTTCTGTGGTTTTAGGTAAAGTATATACTTGGTCGGTCTATTAGAATAGAGTTTTACTGGTGGAAATAAGTCAGTGAGAAGAAGGAATCAGAAGGAAGGGAATTATAAATTTTGAACAATGGGAAGGGAATATATGGGCTAGTTCTTTGTGTATATATATGTATGTAAGGATTTCATCATGAATGGCATTTTGTTATTTTCAAATGAAATGGAAATGATCTTGAAGTTGAGAAGTCTGCACATGCTTTTTGAAAATATGATGTAGAAAGAAAGATTGTAACATTGTGAGCAAGTTGAGGGTGCAAGAATCTCCATCAACAAGTTTGCAATAAGTTTGTGCATTACCATTCCAGATGTAAATCATGATAAGTTTGTCAAGCATTGTGAACAAGTTGAGGGTGTAAGAATCTCCATCCAAATAAATTTGTGCATTAACATTCTAGACGTTAATCATGGCAAGCTAGTCGAGATTTTGAACCCCACCCCAAGACAAGTGAATAATGTGAAGTGTGTAATTTGTACATGTATTTGGAACCAGTTTGAATAGGTTTCATTCAAAGGTTTTTGAATATGAAATCATATGCTAGAATTAAAATCAAAATGTTTAAAAGTTAGAAAAACTGGGTTCTATTTGGAAGTTCATTAAGTTGATTGCAAGGTGAAGTCAATCTACACATACCAAAAAAGAAGACAATTATTGCAAATTGGTATAAGGATGAACCATGAGCTACCATAGGTTTTCACAAGACACACAACTTGGATTTGGTAGGAATTGCTATTCTCCTTATAATATAATTTGTAAACCTTGTAAAGGATTATATCAAAGTGGCACAAATTTTTGAGGGTACTAAAAATTGTCAAATTATGAGTCTTGCCATTTTGCAAGTTCGTTAATTTTTCATATGGACTTTAATTCTTTTTCAATGGCTTATTGTAATCTTCAACATGAAATGATTTGACCTCTCAAAATGTTGAATAACTAGTCAAAATTCATTTGACTCTAAAGCCTTTTAATGGCCATAACTCTTTTTATTAATTATTTTTTAAAAATGCAACCCCATTAAAATATTTTACCTTTCAAGACATATTCAATGGTTTAAAGAGGGCCCAATTAGAATAAGGTTTGATCCCCCAACCTTGTTCCAAAGTTGTGAAATACTTATTTAGATGATCAATTCTTAAGAGTGATAATGCAATTGAGAGTCTTGAAGGTTCCCCTCTTGCACCCCCACACTTTCCTTTCACATGGAGAGCTTTTAAAATTCTTGCTTTGTTATGAACTATTCCTTACTCATTATTCTTGTTTCATTCAAGCATTGGTCATGAGCCCAAGGTTAAAATCTTAACAAGACATTCAAAATCAATAGAGATAACTTTTAATATTTTGTGCTCTACTTCAATAGAATAGGGTACAATTTGTCAACAATTGCAAAAAGGGTGAACTTGAACGTCCTAACATTCTCCATTGTTGGATTATTTTCATGTTTAAAGAATATAAATCTAGAGAACTAAGTTATGTTTCTTCACTTACCCATTAACCTAAGTCTTAAGAAGAAACTTGAAACATTTGATAGATGCAAGTCATGAAAAACAAATACATAAAGGAAAAATTGAACATTTTCTTAAACAATTCCAAAGAGAGTTCAAAGAGGGGAATTGAATATATCATCCACAATTTGAATCACCTTATAATGAACATTGTTACTTATGTTTCATCCATGGTCTATCCTATATATAATTACAACAGTGTCTGTCCGTGTGTGTGTTCGTTCGACGCGACAGTTCCGCGTTTTAATGGACCGACGGAACCGGCCCGGACGGTCGGATTCCGAGAACGGGCGGCCAGACAGGGCAGGGCGGGGCAGGGGACAGGGCAGGGGCACCCACGGGCCCGGGCCGGAAAAAACGGGGTTCTGGAAAACGGGGTTCGGGAGAACGGGCGGCC
>Ga0209208_10006979_pt1 | contig 15481 bp, 13 predicted proteins | sample S1TSphfallax_3_FD_187694 | JGI IMG/M metagenome (GOLD analysis project Ga0209208, IMG submission 187694) | Host-associated microbial communities from peat moss isolated from Minnesota, USA - S1T2_Fd - Sphagnum fallax MG (SPAdes) (version 2) | ecosystem: Host-associated > Plants > Peat moss >...
CCCGGGCTGGGCGCCCCCGGCTGGGCGCCCCCGGCTCCGCGCCCCGGGCTGGGCGCCCCCGGCTCCGCGCCCCGATCAGTACTGCTTGTAGGGCAGATACTTGCCGCTCATCACGATTTGCACGCGATCGCCGGCCGGATCGGCCTCGCGTCGCAACTCCATCTTGAAATCAATGGCACTCATGATCCCATCGCCAAACTCCTCGTGAATGAGCGCTTTGAAAGTCGTGCCGTAGACGCTGACGAGTTCGTAAAAGCGATAGATCAACGGATCGGTGGGAACCGCCGTGGGCAACGCGCCTCGATACGGTGGCGTCTGCAGGATCCGCTTCGCCGGTTCGGGCAAGTCGAACACCTCGACGATGACCGCAGCCTGTTCCTCGTTGAATGTCATCTGCCCCAAACACCCGGCAGTGACCCACTCCTTGCTCTTGCCGACGCGCTTGGCCACCTCGCCCCAGGTGAGCCCCTTGGCGATGCGCGCCGCCACGATCATCTCGACCACATCTTGACGATTCATTACCGCTCCTTGAGTAACCTTGAACCAAAGTATCATCGAACCATGAAATTTAATGCCTGCCTTGCGGTCGCGGCGTGCCTGGGGTTAGCCGTCGCTCTCTTTGAATTGCACGCGGCAAGCGCAGGCGTCGCGGTCGAGCACGTGTCCGTGGGTGAGATTCCCACGACCATCTATCGCCCGGCGGGCGGCGGCTTGCACCCGGTGATCGTCATCGCCCATGGCTTTGCCGGATCCCAGCAGCTGATGCAGTCGTTTGCACTGACCTTCGCACGCAATGGCTACATTGCGGTGACTTTCGACTTTCCAGGCCACGGCCGCAATCCGCAACCCCTGACCGGCAGCATCACCGATGCCAGCGGCGCGACCCGCGTGTTGGTTGCTGCGCTGTCGACCGTGGCAGCGTACGCCCGCGGCCTGGGAGACGGCCGCCTGGCGCTGCTCGGCCATTCGATGGCGACGGACATCGTCGTTCGCTATGCGGCGGCCACACCCGGGGTGGCGGCGACCATTGCGGTGTCGATGTACTCGCCCGCGGTCACCGCCAGTGAGCCGCATGATCTGCTGGTGATCGTCGGGGCGTGGGAAAGCACCCTGAAACGCGAGGCACTGCGTGCCGTCGGACTGGTCACCTCATCGCCGCCGCGTGCCGGCGTCACGTACGGCGATCCGGCCGAAGGCACCGGCCGACGGGCCGCGTTCAGCCCACACGTCGAACACATCAGTGTTCTCTACAGCGAGGCCAGCATGCGGGAATCGCTCGCCTGGCTCGATCAGGTATTCCATACCCACCGCCAAGCGCCGCCGGTCTTCGCGGCCCGCGGACCCTGGATCCTGACGCTGCTGTTCTGCGTGGTGGTGCTCGGGCGACCGCTGGCCCAGCTGCTGCCCCGGATTAGCACCGTCCCGGCCGGCGCCGGCCTTGGCTGGCGGGCGCTGTGGATACCACTCGTGGTCCCGCCGCTCGCGACGCCGCTGCTCCTGCGGATCGTACCGACGCACTTTCTGCCCGTGTTGGTGGGCGATTATCTGTCGGTTCATTTTGCGGTCTACGGGATGATGACGTTGCTACTTTTGCGATTGACGCGTTCGCGGATCTCATGCGGCACCGCGTCCCCGCCCACCTGGGCCGCCTCGCGCGCGCCGTTCGCATGGGCCGGGCTTGCCGTCATCGCGTATGGCTTCGTTGCGATCGCCTGGCCGATCAACACCTTCGTTACCTCGTTTTTCCCCGGCCCGGAGCGGTTGGTGCTCATCTTTGCCATGCTGATCGGCACATTGCTCTTTTTTCTTGCGGACGAATGGCTGACCCGCGGAATGGGGGCCGCCCGCGGTGCCTACGCCGTCTCGAAGATTCTCTTTGTTGTTTCGCTGGCCGCGGCCGTTGCTCTTGATCCCTATCGACTGTTCTTTCTCATCATCATCGTGCCCGTGATCGTGCCCTTCCTCGTGGTCTTCGGCCTGTGGAGCGGGTGGATCTACCGCCGGACCGGCCATCCCCTCATCGCCGGGATCGCCAATGCGCTGATCTTCGCCTGGGCCATCGGCACCACCTTTCCGCTGGTGCAGGCGTGACAGGGAGCCGGGTTCCCGCTAACGTTCGAGGCCATGCTACCGACCGACCATCCGCTGCGCAGTGAGCTGAATGACGAAGTGCACGCGCGTCCTTCCGATTCGCTGCGCGCGCCGGTGCGCATCAGTTACCTGGCGCTGCTGTCGCCGCCGGGGTCGCGCAACGAGGAATGGCAGCACATCGTGCGACTCCTCGAGGCCGACGGCCAGCAGGCGCCGGAATCGCCCGCCAATCATTTCAGCGCCACATTCAGCGGGTTTTCCCTGCGCTGGGAGCGCCACACCGAATTCACGCGCTACACCATCACGAGCCCCGGCCATTCGGAAGATCCGTTCGCCGTCACCGCGCTTGCCGCCGTGCCGGCCGACTGGGTGGCGCGCATTCCGGGCGAGCTGATCGTCGCAACCCATGGCGCCATATTGGAACCCGCCGAATTGCCGGCCCATTACGAGGACATCGCCGCGCGGCACTTCGCCGGCAACGTTCTGGTCGGCGCACGCGTCGGCGATCATGCGAGCGTTGCTCTGACCGACTTTCGCGTGCGTTCGGATGGTTTCAGCCGCTTCTTGATCCTCGATCAGGGCATGACTCCGCGCCAAGCAGGCCGGTTGGTGCAGCGGATCTTGGAAATCGATACCTATCGCATGATGGCTTTGTTCGCGCTGCCGGTGGCGCGCGCGCTGACGCCCCTGCTTGCGAGCTACGAGAAGGAACTGTCGCAGGTGACGACGGTGCTCGAAAGCGCGGACGAAGACGACGAAGCCACTCTGCTCGACCGGCTCACCCGACTCGAGGCTGATATCGAAAGCCGCGAGGTCGATTGCCAGTTCCGTTTCAGCGCGGCGGTGGCTTATTACGAATTGGTGCAGCGGCGGATCGTCGAGCTGCGCGAGGTGCGCATTCCGGGCCTGCAAACCTTCAACGAATTCACCGAACGGCGGCTCGCCCCGGCGATGAACACCTGCAGGGCGACCTCCGGCCGGCTGGAATCCTTGTCCGCGCATGTGGCACGCGCCAACCAGTTGCTGGCCACCCGGGTCGACATCACCCGGGAGCGTCAAAATCAAGCCCTGCTCGAATCGATGAACCGCCGCGCCAAGGCGCAATTCAAGCTGCAGCAGACCGTCGAAGGTCTGTCGATCGCCGCAATCACCTACTACGTGGTCGGGCTGGTCGGCTACCTGGCCAAGGGGGTCAAGGCGCTCGGGGTGCATCTCGACATTGAAATCGTCATGGCGGCCAGCATTCCGATCGTCATCGGGCTCACCGCCTACGGCACCCACCACGTGCGTCGCACCGTGGCGGGCAGCGTCAGGTGATCCGGGAAGCGTTCACGCCGGCGTCCTGGCCCGAGAACCAGTTGATCGCATATTGAACGAGCTGCGCACCCGTGGTCAGGTGCAGCTTGTATTTGATGCGATGACGATGCGATTCCACCGTCTTGATGCTCAAGTTGAGCAACTGCGCGGTCTCGCGGGTGCTTTTTCCCTTGCCCACCAAATGCAGGATTTGCAGTTCACGATCGGTGAGCCGATCGATCGGGTTCGCCGACAGGGCCGCGCCGCGCGCCGAAGACTTGCGGACCATGCTGAAGCCCACCCCTTCGGACACGTAGATCGCGCCGTCGAGCACCCGCCGCAGCGAATTCAAGATCTCCTGACTCGACGCCTGTTTCATGATGTAGCCGTTGGCGCCCACCGACAGCATGCGTTCCGCATAAATCGTCTCATCATGGCAGGACAACACCAGAATCGGCAGCGAGGCATAGTGGGCCCGGACGTCACGCACCAGCTCGATGCCGTCCCCCTGGTTCAATCCCAGCTCGACGATCATGGCGTCCGGCTGACTCTCGATGATGGCAAGCCGGGCCGCACGGGCCGTGTCCGCCTCAGCGCAGACCTGGAGATCCGGTTGGCCATCGATGATGGAGCGCAAACCTTCGCGCACCAGCGGGTGATTGTCGATGATGAGGACGCGACGCGCCCTGTGCTTGCTGTCCGCCATCCCTGACGCGACGCCCGGTTGAGGCATCTCGGCATTGGTTACACGCACGGGTAATTTCCTCTTTAGAAAAAAATTCTCTCACCCTACATAGCGACGTTGCGCCGCGAAGACCCTCACTCCCCTTGATAAATTTTTTCGGGCCATACACTGAGTCACCCCGGCCCGGTGCGCAATGACGCGAGGCGCACTCGCCTTGACGGCGGATTCCTACGCGGGCGGCACAGCTGGTAAGCTGGTTGGCTACTCCTGGTAATCTACGCGCCCATGAAAAAGCTTCTCTATCAGTTCGACACGGATCCCCTCCCCTCGGTATTCGACAACGTGGTCGCCTATGACGGCGGCGCGGATCACGTCACCGCCTATGGCGGCGTCGACGCCCGCAATGTCGGCGGCCTCGTCGAGGGCGCGATCTTCACCCGCTCGCCCAAGGACAAGAAGAATACGGCCATCTTCATTGGCGGCAGCGGCATGGCCGAGGGAGAAGCGCTGCTCGCCGCCGTGCGGGCCAAGTTCTTCGGTAAATTTCGCGTCTCCATCATGTTCGACTGCAACGGCTCGAATACCACGGCTTCCGCGGCCGTGGCCTGGCTCGCCCATGGGCGCGATTTGACCGGCAAGCGGGCCGTGGTACTCGGCGGTTCGGGTCCGGTCGGCCAGCGGGCTGCGGTGTTGCTCGCCCGCGAGGGGGCGAGCGTGTGCATCGTCGGTCGCAAGCTCGCCGTGGTCCAGGGGGTGTGCGAGGCCCTGAAGGGCCGCTTCGGCATCGACATCGCGGCCGGCGAGGCCGGCACCACCGCCGAGCGGGCGGGCCGGCTCGAGGGCGCCCAGATCGTGCTCGCCACGGGTGCGGCCGGCATCACGCTGTTGGACGCGGCGAGCTGGCAGAACAACCGGTCGCTCGAGCTCATTGCCGATGCCAATGCGTCGCCGCCCGCCGGTATCGAGGGGGTGGGTATCAGCGACCGCGGCACGACAAGTCATGGCAAGGTGTTGTTCGGCGCACTCGGCTTCGGCGCGCTGAAGCTGGCGCTGCACCGCGCCTGCATCGCGCGCCTGTTCGACAGCAACGATGTGGTACTGGATGCGGCGGAGATCTACGCGGTGGCAAAGACGATGGTGGGCAACGCATGAGCGTGACGTCGGCCTCGATCGAAGAATTCCTCGAGCGGCTGGCAAGCAGTGCACCGACGCCCGGCGGCGGCAGCGCGGCCGCGATCATGGGCGCCATGGGGGCTGCGCTCGTCTCCATGGTGTGCAATGTCAGCCTTGGCAAGAAGGGCTTGGAGCCGGTCGAGGCTGAACTGCTCGCAGTGCGCGGCGAGTCGGAAAACTTGCGTTTGCGTCTCACCGCGATGGTGGCGGACGACGTCGCGGCATTCGACGGGCTGATGGCGGCTTACAAGCTGCCCAAGAGCACCGATGAGGAGAAACGCCTGCGCGCGGAGGCGATTCAATCCAGTCTGATCCGCGCCACCGACGTGCCGCTCGCCTGCGCGCGCGCCTGTGCCGACGTGATGCGGCTGGCGCGGCGCGCCGGCACCCACGGCTACAAGGGCGTGGTGAGCGATGCCGGCGTCGGCGTCCTTGCGGCCTTCGCCGCGTTACGCAGTGCCGCGCTCAACGTGTTCATCAATGCGCCGGCACTCAAGGACCCAACCGCCGCCGCCCGCTATCTCGACGAAATCAATGCGCTGGTCGCGGCCGCGGGCATCGAGAACGAGGCGGTTTACACCCTGGTTCGCGACCGGCTCTAAGCCGTGGCGATCCGCATCAAATTGGTCGTGCCGGCTCGGCCGAACGGCATGCCGGCGATGGCGACGATGATCTGACCGACGGCAGCGAAGCCCTCACGCCGCGCCAACTCGCAGGCCACCGCCGTCATTTCGTTCACATCGGCGACGCCGTCGATTTGCACGGAATGAATTCCCCAGACCACGGCCAGGCGGCGCGCCGTCTCGACGATGGGCGTGAGGGACAGCACCGGTGATTCCGGCCGCTCGCGCGCCGCGCGCAAACTCGTATGTCCCGACCGGGTGTAGCAGACGATGGCCGAGGCATGCAGCATGGCCACCGCGCAGCGCATGGCGCTGCAGACCGCATCCGCGACATCGGCCTGCCGCTCCGGCGGATGCGATGCATTGATCACCTTCCGGTAGGCCGGATCGGCTTCCACCTGCTCGATGATGCGGCTCATCATGCTCACCGCTTCGAAAGGATATTTGCCCGAGGCCGATTCCGCCGACAGCATCACGGCGTCGGCGCCATCGTAAATGGCCGTCGCCACGTCGGAGGCCTCCGCACGAGTCGGTACCGGGCTCTCGACCATCGATTCCAGCATCTGCGTGGCCACCACCACCGGCTTGCCCATCTCGCGGCACACCCGCACGATGCGTTTCTGAATCGCCGGGACCCGCTCGGCCGGCATCTCCACGCCGAGATCGCCGCGTGCCACCATGATGGCGTCGGATGCGGCAACGATTTCGTCCAAGCGCGTGATGGCCGCCGGTTTCTCGAGTTTGGACATGATGCCCGCACGGTCACCGATCAAGGCGCGCGCCTCATGCACATCCTCCGGACGCTGCACGAACGACAGGGCCACCCAGTCGGCCCCCAGCTCGAGCGCCAAGGTCAAATCCCGATGATCCTTCGCGGTCAACGCCGACAGCGGCAGCACCACGTCCGGCACATTGACCCCTTTATTGGCGGACAACCGGCCGCCCACCAGCACCCGGGTCTCGGCGAACTCCGCACCGCAGCGCTCGACGACCAGTCGCAAGCGACCATCGTCGAGCAGAAGCTCCGATCCCGGCTGTAGAACCGCAAAGATTTCCGGATGCGGCAGGCCGGCGCGCCGCGTATCGCCCGGGGCAGGGTCGAGATCGAGACGAAACGGCTCGCCGGGCGACAACACGATGGGTCCAAGGGCAAATGTTCCGACGCGCAGCTTCGGTCCCTGCAGGTCCGCCAGAATGCCGATCGGCCGGCCGGTCTCTCGCTCGAGCTCGCGCAGCAGCGCAAACCGTGCCCGGTGATCGTCCGCTGAACCGTGACTGAAGTTCAAGCGAAAGACATCCACACCGGCCAGGAAGAGGCGTTTCGCCATCTCCGGCGAGGAACTCGCCGGTCCCATGGTGGCGACTATCTTCGCGTTGCGGGCTCTGCGTAGATTCATGCTGTCACCCCATCCTCGATGAGTATTGCGCGAAAATCGTTGACGTTGGTGAGCGTGGGACCGGTGACCACCGAATCTCCCAGCGCGGTGAACAAGGTATGGGCATCATTGGCATCGAGTACGTCAGGGGGCTTGAACCCGAGGGCCCAGGCCCTCGCCATCGAGTCCGGTGCCAAGTATGCGCCGGCGATTTCCTCACGGCCATCGACCCCGTCGGTATCGCCCGCCAGCGCGTGGATGCGCGCATGGCCGCCCAAGGCCAGGCCCAGCGACAACAGGTACTCGACGTTACGGCCACCGCGTCCGGCGCCGCGCACCGTGACGGTGGTCTCACCGCCGGAGAGCAGCACACAGGGAGCCTTGAGCGGTTGATTGCGCTCGGCGACTTGTAATGCCAGGGCGGCGAGCACCTTGCCGACGTCGCGCGCCTCCCCCTCGATGGCGTCGCTCAAAATGTATGCGGCCACCCCGGCGGCACGCGCCACGGCCGCGGCTGCCTCCAGGGCCCGTTGCGGCGTCGCTATGATGCTCACCCTCGCCCGCTCGAGACGCGCATCACCGGGCTTCACGGATTCGCCACGGCCGCTCGCGAGGACCTCGCGTGCCGCCCGCGGCAACTCGATGCCATACCGGCGCACGATCTCGAGCGCATCCGCGCAGGTCGTCGGGTCTGCCACGGTGGGCCCCGACGCAATATCGAGCGGCCGATCGCCGGGCACATCGGAGATGAGCAGCGTCAGCACTTCGGCCGGATGACAGGCCGCGGCCAGGCGCCCGCCTTTGATGCCGGACAGGTGCCGCCTGACGCAGTTCATCTCAGCAATGGTGGCGCCGCAATCGAGCAGGGCGCGATTCACCTGCTGTTTATCGGCGAGTGTCAGCCCGGCGGCCGGCAGCGGCAGCAGCGCCGATCCGCCGCCCGAGATCAGGCACAGCACCAGATCGTCCGCGCGCAGGTCCCGCACCGTCTCGAGCATGCGCTCGGCGGCTCGCAGGCCCGCCATATCCGGCACCGGATGGGCCGACTCGACAATGTCGATCCGCTGACAAGGCACGGCATAGCCATATCGGGTCACGACCAGGCCGGAGAGCGGCCCCGGCCAATGATCCTCCACCGCGCGCGCCATGGCGGCGGATGCCTTGCCGGCGCCGATCACGATCAAGCGGCCGCGCGGTGTTGGCGGAAGATAGGGGGGAATGCACAACGCGGGCTGCGCCGAGGCAACCGCGGCATCGAACATCCGGCCGAGCAGCTCGCGCGCATTCACGCGGTCGCCACACGCGTCACAGAACGGACTTCAGCAACTTGCCCATCTCGGCCGGATTACGCGTCACCTTGATGCCGCACTCTTCCATGACGCCGAGTTTCTCCTGCGCCGTGCCCTTGCCGCCCGAGATGATGGCGCCGGCATGACCCATGCGCTTGCCCTCGGGCGCCGTCACGCCCGCGATGAAGCCGACCACGGGCTTCTTCATGTTCGCCTTGATCCAGCGCGCACACGTTTCCTCATCGTCGCCGCCGATCTCGCCCACCATGATGACGGCGTCGGTGTCCGGATCGGCATTGAATAATTTCATCACGTCGATGTGCTTCATGCCGTTCACCGGGTCGCCGCCGATGCCCACGCAGGTGGACTGACCCAGCCCCAGCTCCATGAGCTGACCGACCGCCTCATAGGTGAGCGTCCCGGAACGCGACACCACGCCCACCCGCCCCTTCTTGTGGATGTGACCCGGCATGATCCCGATCTTGATTTCCTCCGGCGTGATGACGCCGGGGCAATTCGGCCCGATCAACAGGGTTTTCGTCCCCGTCATCCGATGACGGGTCGCAATCATATCGCGCACCGGCACGCCCTCGGTGATGCAGATCACGAGGTCCAAGCCTGCGTCCACCGCCTCATCGATGGCTCCGGCGGCAAAGGGCGGCGGCACATAAATCACCGAGACGGTGGCCCCCGTTTGTTCCTTCGCCTCCTTGACGCCGCCGAAGATGGGAATCCCCTCGAAGCTCGTCCCCGCTTTGCTCGGATTCACGCCGGCGACGAAGCAGGCCTTCCCATTCGCATAGTCGCGGCATAGGCGCGTGTGAAAGGCGCCGGTTTTGCCGGTGATGCCCTGGGTCATGACCCGGGTGTTCCTGTCGATCAAGATGCTCATGCCATAGTCCTAGTGTGCGGCCACGGCAGCGACGATTTTTTGCGCAGCTTCCGCCATGTTGTCCGCGGCGATGATCGGCAGACCCGATTCCTTCAACATTTTCTTGCCGAGATCCTCGTTGGTGCCCTTCATGCGCACCACCAACGGCACGCCGAGCTTGACTTCCCTGGCAGCGGCGATCACGCCCTCGGCGATGGTGTCGCAACGCATGATGCCGCCGAAGATATTGACGAAGATGCCCTTCACCGCCGGGTTCTTCAGCATCAATTTGAACGCCTCGGTGACTTTCTGAGTGGTCGCACCACCGCCCACATCGAGAAAATTTGCCGGTTCCGCACCGAACAGCTTGATCGTGTCCATGGTCGCCATCGCAAGTCCCGCGCCATTCACCAGGCAGCCGATGTTGCCGTTCAATGAAATGTAGGACAGATCGAACTTGGAGGCCTCGATCTCGGCGGGATCCTCTTCATCGAGGTCGCGCAGCGCAACGATCTCCGGATGACGGAACAGCGCATTTGCATCGAAGTTGAGTTTGGCATCGAGAGCGAGCACGCGGCCGTCGCCCGTGAGAATCAAAGGATTGATTTCGGCCAGCGATGCATCGCATTCGACGAATGCCTGGTAGAGCCCGTGCATGAACTTGCGCGCTTCGGCGAGCGAGCCCGGCGGGACGCCGATCTTGGTCGCGACCTCATCGGCCTGGCTGTCCGTCAAGCCGGCCACCGGGTCGATGGCAACCTTGTGGATCCTTTCCGGCGTGTGGGCAGCGACTTCCTCGATCTCCATGCCCCCCTCGGAACTCGCCATGAGCGTCACCCGTTGGGTGCCGCGATCCACCACCATGCCGACGTACAGCTCCTTCTTGATGTCGGCGCCTTCCTCGACCAAGAGCCGCCTCACCAGCCGTCCCTCGGGGCCGGTCTGATGAGTCACGAGAGTCATTCCCAAGATCGCACTGGCATGCTGATGGACCTCATCCAGCGACTTGGCCACCTTGACGCCGCCCCCCTTGCCGCGGCCGCCGGCATGGATCTGAGCCTTGACCACCCACACCTTGCCGCCGAGGTCACGCGCCGCGGCATCGGCCTCGGCCACCGAAAAACACGCCTTGCCCCGTGGGGTGGCCACGCCATACTTGCGCAAGATCTCCTTGCCCTGATACTCATGCACATTCATACGAAGGGCCCTCGCGCGTGGAAAACCGTGATCATACCCTAGCCGCTGTTACGCAAGGCCGTCGCGATGGCATTGATCGAGAGTTGAATGCCCTCACGCACCCGCGGATCCGTCTCGCCGGCGCGATGGCGTTTCAGCAGCTCGACCTGCAGCAGGTTCAAGGGCTCGATGTACGGCAGACGCAGCCGGATCGAGGCATCGAGCACCGGGTGCCGCTCGAGCAGGCGTGTCTGCCCGGTCACGTTGAGCAGCCGCTCCTGAGTGATCGACCAGGTCGTGCGGATCCGGTTGAACACCGCCTCGGCGAGTTCGCGATCCGTCACCAGCGAGGCGTAGCGCGCGGCAATGTTCATGTCCGACTTCGACAGCACCATCTCGAGATTGTCGAGCGTGGCACGAAAGAAGGGCCACGCCTCGTGCATCTCGCGCAGCAGGCCGTCATCGCCGAAGGACTCGAGCGCCTGACCCACCCCATACCAGCCCGGCAGCATCACCCGCGCCTGCGCCCAGCTGAACACCCAGGGGATGGCGCGCAGATCCTCGATCCGATCGGACGCCGAGCGCGACGCGGGGCGTGAACCGATTTTCAGCTCCGCAATCTCCTTGAGCGGCGTCATCTGCCGGAAGAACTCGGTAAATCCCGGCGTCTCGTAGACCAAAGCCCGGTAGGCGCGGCAGGCCTCGTTCGACAGCGTGTCCATGACGGCGGCGAAACGCAGGCGATCCGCCTCGGACAGCGACGGCTTCTCCAACGACGCCAGCACCGTCGCCGCCGAAATGGATTCCAGGTTGGCGGCCGCACTTTCCCGGGTGCCGTACTTGGCGGCGATGATCTCGCCCTGTTCGGTGATGCGAATGCGGCCGCGTACCGTACCGCTCGGCTGCGCCCGGATCGCCGCGAACGACGAGCCGCCGCCGCGGCCCACCGCACCGCCACGACCATGGAATATTTGCATGGGCACCGCGGCCGCCTCGAACACCGCATCGAGCGAGCGGGTTGCCTGATGCAAGCTCCACACCGAGGTCAGATAGCCGCCGTCCTTGTTCGAATCCGAATAGCCGACCATCACTTCCTGAAAACCGTGGCTCTGCGTGATGAGCGACACTTCCGGCAGGGCCAGCCACTCGCCCATCACCCCCGACGCGCGTTGCAGATCGTCGATGGTCTCGAACAGCGGCACCGCCATGATGGCAGCGCCCTGCGGCCGGTACAGCCCGGCCTCTTTGAGCAACACGTACACCTCCAGCAAATCCGACACGGTCGCGCACTTGGAAACGATATAGGCGGTGATGCACCCCGGGCCGTAGCGTCGGTGCGCATCGGCCGCGGCACGCACGATGGCAAGTTCCGACAGCGTTTCGGGCGAATAGGCTGCAAACGGGCTCGCCAGCAGGCGCTCGCTGCCGAGCTCACGGCGCAGGAGCGCGACTCGCGCCGGCTCGTCGAGCGCCTGATACTGGGGTTCCACCGCCGCCACGCGCAGCAATTCGCCGACCACACGCTCGTGCACATCGGCGTTCTGGCGCAAATCCAAAGTGGCCAGGTGAAACCCGAAAGTCTCCACCGCGCGAATCAGCCGCGACAGGGCGCTGCCGCGCTGGGGCGAGCCGTTCTCGAATTTGGCTTCGGCGCGCAGCGACTCTTCGATGAGCCGCAAGTCGGCGCAGAACTCGTCGGGCACGGCGTAGGCCTCGGCACTGACCGACGCCGGCCGCGGCGGCGCTCGCCCGGCGATACGGCTGTAGTTGGCTGCGAGCCGTGCATACATGCCGGTGATGGCACGGCGGTAGGGCTCATCGGCGCGTCCGGGATTCAGGTCGCCGCTGCGCTCCGCAAGCCGGTTGACCGCCTCGGCGACCTGCGCCAGCTCGTTCGACACCGACAGCTCCGCACCGATGGCGTTGAGCTGATCGAGATAGTCGACCAGCAGCGCCTGCGCGGCCCGGCCGAGAGCCCAGTGCAGCGATTCGGCCGTGACGTGCGGATTGCCGTCACGGTCGCCGCCGATCCAGCTCCCGAGCCGTAAGAAGCTGGCGGGCCGGCAACCGAGCAGCCGCTCCCAGCGAGCATAGAGAATGGGGATGACCGGCAGAAAGACGTCCCTGAGATAGGTGAGCGCCGTATCGACCTCATCGGCCACGTACAGCCGTTCGCGCCGCAACGCACGGGTCTGCCACAGCAGCGCGATCTGCCCGCTGATGCTGTCGACGATGATCTCGCCCTCCGGTGTCTCGGTGGCACCGGCATCCCGCAGACGCAGCAGCGCCGCAATGCGATTGCGATGATCCAGCATGCTCTTGCGCATGACCTCGGTGGGATGCGCCGTGAGCACCGGCACCACCAAGGAGCGCGCCAGGAGCTCGGCCGCGCTCTTGGGCTCCACCCCCTGCTGCTGCAGGAAGGCGAGCGAGGCGGCGAGCGTCGCTTCTTGTTCATCGGCCGCAACCTGGCGGTCCTCGGCCAGATTGGCCAGCATCGAAAACAGCATGAAGCTGCGCGCGAAGGCAACGGTCTCGTCGAGCGACAGCGACTCCCATTCGGAGCCGAGACCGCGCGGCTTGATGCTGCCTCGATAGCGATCCACGGACGACGCCCGGATCGCCTCGATGCGTTGAAACAGCGCGTCGCCTCCGTAACGACGAATCACCTCGCCGAGCAGGCGTCCCAAGAATCGGACGTCCGCGTTTTGTGTAATAGCAGGCAGGTGGGAGGCCATGGAGTATAATATATCAGGTGAGAATGAACATAATATGAGCGGCGACACCCTCCATCTGGCGCAAATGGCCAACGATATCGGCAAGTTCTTTCACGCCCTCCCCAGCCGCGAGGACGCGGTCGCCGGCATTGCCCAGCACATGCAGAGCTACTGGACCCGCCGCATGCTCGACAAGCTGATTGCCGAGATGGCGCACGGTGACGCCGGACTCGATGAGCTGCCGCTGGAAGCGGTGCGGCGGATCGCCGGGCAGCAATGATGGCCGCACACCCGACCACCGCCTACATCACGCATGCCGATTGCCTGCGGCACGACATGGGGGCCGGCCACCCCGAATGCCCCGATCGGCTGGCGACCGTGAACGAGGCCATGCGCGCCGCCGGACTCTTGAGTGCATTGCGCTGTTTGGAAGCGCCGCTCGCGGCGAGCGTCGACCTGACACGGGTGCACGAAGCGCGCTACGTTCAGTCGATTTTCCAAAACGCCCCCACCGAAGGGCGGCTGCAACTGGATCCGGATACGGCGATGAACCCGCACAGCCTGGATGCCGCCCGGCGCGCGGCCGGAGCCGGCATCCTGGCGGTGGATGAGGTCATGGGCGGCACGTGCGCGAACGCCTTTTGCGCCGTGCGGCCGTGCGGCCACCATGCCACTCGGCAGCGTTCCATGGGCTTCTGCATTTTCAACAATATTGCCGTTGCTGCGGCCTATGCCCTCGCCGCCAAGGGCCTGGATCGCGTGGCCGTCATCGATTTCGACGTGCATCATGGCAACGGCACCGAGGACATGTTCGGCGAACCCGCTTGGGCTTCGCGGGTGCTCATGGCGAGCTTTTTTCAACATCCCTTCTACCCGTACAGCGGTGCCGGGCGGGCCGCCCCCAACATGGTCAATGTGCCATTGGCCGAGGGCAGCGGCGGTGATGCCGTGAAGGCGGCCGTCGAAGAAGAATGGCTCCCCGCACTCGATGAGTTCCGGCCGCAGATGATTTTCATTTCGGCCGGTTTCGATGCCCACCGCGAGGATCTGTTGGGCGGCATGTCGCTGGTCGAGGACGACTATGTCTGGCTGACGAGCCAACTGATGGCTGTCGCCGACCGTCACTCGAACGGACGTATCGTCTCCATGCTGGAAGGCGGCTATAAACTATCCGCACTCGGCCGCAGCGCTGTCGCTCACGTGCAGACGTTGACCGGCCAATGAGGATCTGATGTCGATTCCCAGTGACATGAATGTGGTCGAGATTGCCGCGCCCGGCGGACCCGAACAGCTCCGCGTGGCGCGGCGGCCGGTGCCGCAACCGGGTCCGGGCGAGGTCCTCGTGCGAGTGGCCGGCGCGGGGGTGAATCGGCCTGACATCATGCAGCGGCAAGGCCGCTATCCGCCGCCGCCGGGGGCGCCCGATTATCCGGGACTCGAGATCGCCGGCACGATCGTCGCCTTGGGCGAAGGCGTCGCGGCGATGGCGGCCGGCGATGAGGTCACGGCGCTCTTGGGCGGCGGCGGCTATGCCGAATACGCGCTCGCCGCCGCTTCGCTCTGCCTGCCGATTCCTCGGGGCCTCACGCTGATCGAGGCCGCCGCCCTGCCGGAAACCTGCTTCACCGTCTGGACCAATGTGTTCGACCGCGGCCGTTTGCAGGCTGCGGAGGCCGTGCTGATTCATGGCGGTACCAGCGGCATCGGCACCACCGCGATCCAACTCGCGAGCGCTTGGGGGGCGCGCGTCTTCGCCACGGCCGGCTCGGAGGACAAGGCCCGCTTCTGTGAGCGCTTGGGAGCCGTGCGCGGCATCAATTATCGCAGCGAGGATTTTGTCGCAGTCGTCCGCGAACAAACGGGCGGCAGGGGCGCCGATGTCATCCTCGACATGGTGGGTGGCGATTATCTGGACCGGAACCTGCAAGCCGCCGCGGTCGAGGGGCGCTTGGTCATCATCGCCATGCAGGGCGGCGCCCGCGCGGAACTCAAGCTCAACACCATTCTGATGAAGCGATTGACGGTGACCGGGTCGACGCTGCGCTCACGCAGCCTTGCCGAAAAGACCGAGGTCGCCGAGGCCGTGTACCGGAACGTCTGGCCGCTGATCGCGGCGGGCCGCGTCAAGCCCGTCATCCATGGCACGTTCCCGTTCGCCGAAGCCGCCGCGGCCCATGCACTGAT
>Ga0209208_10006980_pt1 | contig 15480 bp, 8 predicted proteins | sample S1TSphfallax_3_FD_187694 | JGI IMG/M metagenome (GOLD analysis project Ga0209208, IMG submission 187694) | Host-associated microbial communities from peat moss isolated from Minnesota, USA - S1T2_Fd - Sphagnum fallax MG (SPAdes) (version 2) | ecosystem: Host-associated > Plants > Peat moss >...
ATACACCTCCTATCATTGAATTTGCCATGTGCTGCATCACAAACAGTTGCTCATCACCTTGATTGCTAGTTGATGCATAATTCCCTTGTTGCAGCTTTCCATTTCGTGCATCATGCTCCTTTTGATAACAGTTTTTTGCCATGTGCCCAGGTTTCCCGTAGTAGTAACAATTTGAATCGTTATTTGGTTGTTGACCTCGATGACTTCCACCACGACCTTCACGACTTCCTCGACTTCCTCTTCCTCCAAAGTTTCCTCGTCCACCTCCATGAGCTTGACCTTTATGTTGTTGATGTTTACCATGCGAGCTTCCGGATTGACCTCGAAATGAGGTTTTATCACCTCTACCTCTACTTCTATTGGTATTTGAGTAGAAAACACTTTCTTGTGATCCTCCATTGGATGAAGTACCAACAATTCTCATCTCTTCACTTATAAGTAGTGTTATTAAATCTTGAAGGTTGGGAAATGTTTCTCGAACTACAATTGAAGTACAGAACTGACTATAGTCTTTTCCAAGTCCATTTAAAGTCACGGCCACTAAATCTTCATCATCTATAGGGACTCCTATAGATACAAAAGCATCTGCAAGGTTTTTCACCTTTGTAGAATAGTCATTGATGTTCATCTTGTTTTTTCGTAGATTATGCAACGCTTACTTGAGCTGCATTTTGCGGGCTTATGTATTGGTGCTATACATCTTCACCAATGTATCCCAAGCTTGCTTGGGTGATTTTGCATCTTGAATATGCATAATCATGGAATTGGACACTCATAGAAAGCCAATACAAGACTTTCCTTGCTTTTTCATGCCAAGTTTTATTGGCTTGAATTTGTTGTTGTGTGGGGTTTTTTAGGAGAAGAGGTTCTTTCTCATCACCAGTTATGAATTCCTAGTAGCCTTTCCCCATCAAGAAATTCATAATCCTAAATTTCCACACTTGGAAATTATTTTTGTCTAGTTTTTCAATTACAATTTGAGAAAGACCGTTCGCCATCTCTCAAGGCACCACTCAATGTCTTCTTGGGGTTTCAAAATGATTTTAATTCCTTCCTTGGGTTTCTAAGGTTAAGGTTAAGGTTGTCTTTCCTTAGGTTTCTAGGATTAGGGTTAGGGTTAGGGTTAGGGCTGAACAAGATAGACCTTGCATATGTATGTATGTCTTGAGTATTATACGAAATTTTATACTATACATAGGTTTTACGTATAGGTACGTATCTCGTATAATATTTCGTATGGTATTAAGTACATGATTACATACCACACTTTTGTACGAAAGTCTTGATAATGTATTTGCGCTTCCCAATCTTCAAACTCCTTCCTTCAAGTTCTCCCAAGTTATATTTGTTCCACTTCAAAACTTTGCTTTGATGTCTTCTTAAAACAAACTTCTGTCACAACAACTTTGCAAAGCTACTCCACACACATATGACCTTGGATCGATCTAAAATATTGGTGAAACATAAAACACTATGTCTACTACCTTCTCTCAAATTTTCAGCTCATTTAACTTCATAAAATGAGAGATCTTGCTACTTCTTTGAAGTCACTTCAAACTGGGACCTGAACACAAAATGACTTACAACTCGCTCTCAGCAACTCCAAAATCCTTGAAATTTTTGGAGACACATAACATATATGTTTTCTATATTTGCTCAAAATTTCAGCCCTATTGATGATGACTACAAAGAGATATCACTTTCAAAAGAAACTGACTTCAAAACTGAAACTAAAACTTCAGATGCTTGGATTTCCCTCAATACAGATCCAAATGACATGAAATTCCTCTCACACATATATTCCTATATGATCTATAAGATCCCAAAGCTGCAAATCCAAAAAAGCTCAAATAAAGAAAATATAACCAAAAAACCAAATCTAGCACAGAGTTTTCAAAAGCTCATAACTTTCACAAAACATATCCTTTTCTTTTGAAAATTTGAGAATAGACGCGTCCTATAGTCTTCTACAACCTCTCCAAGTTTCACTCCAAGATCTTTTCACAGTAGCTTTAGATCTAGCTTTAAAGATCTGACTTCCACAACTTTGATATGTTGATCTCCTCTCACTTCTTTTCTTTTCTTTTCTTTCTCTTCACATTCTTTCCTTTCCCCGTGTCTCTTTTGCACTTGACAAACTCCTATGATATTACTAGAGACTCTCAAGCTCTAGTTTTAGAGACTTTCTAGCTCTAGATCTTTTTCAACTTTCTCACCAAACAACCTAAACTCTGATACCATGTTAACAAATAGGAGATCTACTCAAGTGCAAACATAAATCTTTATTGAAAGGAAACTACAACATAATGCTCACAACACAAAACACAACATCAAGAACTTTCCAAGGTTCTTGTCACAAGAAATACACAAACTTGTGTAATGAAAAAAATAGATGCAAACCATCAACACCAAGGTATTTAACTAAAAAACCAAACCACAAATAACCAAACTAAAATAAGGAACGAAAGTATTCAACCTTGTGAAAGTAACTTAGTTACTTTCCTACTTCAATAACTAATGAAACCTAACTAGTTGAGCTTGAATTCTCAACAACTTTGGCCAATTATTAGCATCTTGTAATCTACAAGAACAAGTGTTTCCTCTATGTGGCTTATCCCGATGTGTTTTCATGTTTTTGTTGTTATTTGCTTATTGTCCACATCAAGATACATTGTCATAATTTTTGTCATATTGCACAATGTGTTTTCACCTACCAATATCTTGAGGAATCACACATCATATCAACTTTTCCATTTGAATTTAAGGCTAAGAAATAGAGGGTGGGGACCTTTTCTTTGTTAAACCATATTGGACAATGTGTTATCAATCTAGTGTAAAGAATCCATGACTTCCAATATAGGGCAATCCACCATTTTCTAATAATTATTTTCTTCACATCTATGAACATCCAATTTCTAATTCTTTGAAGGAAAAGAATGATACTTCATGTAAAATAACATATGTACATGAGATTCACTACCCAAGATGATAGGGTCGCTCATAGGTAAAGATGAAACAATGTTGTGTCTTTATTTATTTTTTGAAGCAATGCACACAAACCATGATGTTCATAATCCTTTCCAAAAGTTGATAGGTGTTTTGTACCTTGGAACTAACAATTTACCATAAAAACAAACTAGATGTGCTTCAAGCACTTATATTTCATCGATGAAAATATTTAAACAACCAACAACAAAAGTAAAATTGCCATGTGGTTGAAAGACTCTTAGAGGCAAATGTTGAAAAACTAATAGCTTATGTTCATGCAAATAATAAGGTTTTTGATACCCTTCCCTATTCCATGGGAAAAATACACACTCCATCTCTTCTCCACCTATATCTTGTACTTTGTCATTTATTTGTTTCAATTATGTGCAACATGAAATGATAAAAAACAAGGAACTATTTTGGTAAAAAACATTATTGAAGAAATTTTTGAAACGAGGTTGAATCTATTTTTCAACAATCACATAATACAAATGCAAAAGACTTTTTGAATGGAAATGGAGAAAATTAATTACCTTCATAAGTAAACGAGGATCTTCCATATATGTAAAATATGGTATTCAAATTCAATCAATAAGTTTGACAATTTCCAACTAAGAATTGTAATTTAATTAATTGAAGGTGGTAGATTCTGAAATTTCTTATCAATTTTTTCAATTGTTCTTGATTTCCTTTCTATAATTTTTTTTTTACATATATATATTGTGAAGGTGTCAAACAATCTTTCAATGTTCCAATTCGTTTTACTCCGCATTGTGAAAAGTCATAGCCTCCTTGATGTGGATCTTTGGCTGTTCCAATCACTCCAATTTACTTGCATGCCCTATTTCAACATTTTCTTGCAAAAATTCCTCCATTATTTTCTTCATAATACTTTTTGTCAACATTGTTGGCATACTCTAAATAACTAAAGAAAAGTTGTAATCTACTAGTTGTTTTGGCATAGTAAAATAAATATAACCAATATTTGTACAAATAGGAATGACAATGAATTAAAATTTTTGAATTCAATATCCATGGTATGGTCACCAAATGTTAAGGCCACTTGGTGAATTACTGGATTTTGAAAATAATTAAATAATGGAGCAAAAGATAAAATCTTTTTATTCTCTTTAAATAAGCAAAAACCTTAAACAAATAAAAGACTATCAAAACTTAGTAGGATAGTTTCATAAACTTTTTACAGAAACAAACTTGAAGCAAAAACAAGGAAAAATACTTCACATACAAAAAACACAATATTCACAACATATGAAAAAAAAATCTCATAGAACTTTTACTTACAAAAGTGGGTTAGAAAAAAATTAATTTACTCCATGAAATACCCTCCCTTTATAATCCTCAAAGGTACAAAGCCTTAAATACTTTCAAGAAGGAAAACAAAAAATGGTGGAATAGGCAATTAACCTTATCCCAAAAACTCAATCCTATAATTACTCAACTTAATTCCATAGTAAAACCCATTTCAATAAAAATATTTTTTGGCAATGAAAATTCAATAACTAGTTTTGGTAATAAAAACCAATAAAAGTGCTTTAGGTAAAATTTTACCTTCATCATTTTTGTTACCAAAATGATTAGGTGGTTATTTGGAATCTTTGATTTCAAATTTAATTCAATTATAATCAATTTTATTCAATTCAACTGATTTCAATTCAATTGAAATATAATGAAAACAATAATCTTATTGAAGCCTTCTTTTTTACACACACCCAAACTTGTCCCAAGGTATCCATGATAATTATAAAAAATGACAATAATGGAAAGAAGGTAAAACTTAAGGTGTGTTCTTTAGTTCCACGCATTGGGACAAAAGGGATGTGTGGAAATCCAAAGATCGAACTTTGATGAAGTAACAAGTTTGTTTGTTCACAAACATTTCATAATCATTTCACATGTACAAGTTAAACAATGCAAGTGATTAATACAAAGAAAGCCAAATTGGGTCACAAATTTGCTTTGGACCATTTAAACTCACTTGGTTTGAACTTTGGGAAGAGACATGAATGTCCCCCTTATAAAATGTTTTAGAATTGGTTACAAGGACAACATTGAAATAGCCAAAATGAGCTTGAGATTCCTAAATGGGAATTAAAACTTGCACATTTATCATCCCAAATCTTTAAATGTCACTTTAGTCCTTCAAAACAATTTTTTTTGAGCATGCAACTTCATTTTCCTATTTCTCTTATTAATTTATTTTCCAACAACATAAATGGTTTTAGATTTCTACGTGATTGAATCTTTGAAATCATCATTTAAACATTTAAGATCATTAACAAATCCCAACTCTCAAATTAGGGAGTTCACCATAGGAATTAGATAGGGATGTTTTCCTTTTATTCCCAAAGACTTCCCACATCTTGGGGGGGTAGTGGGTCCCTTTCCACTCAAGCTAATTCATTTTCTTATCTTGTCTTGCTCTTGGATACGTTTAATGTCGTGTTTTTGGTCTTGGCTATAAGCTCAAGGCTAGGGTTGTAACACATTTTATTTTCATGACAAAACAACTTTACTTAAAGTTATAGTTTATGTTTAAGCCTCACACAAGTGCATTGTTCTTCATTGGGAAGGGAATACATGGTAATGAAAAACAATTTCTTGCCTTTGAAACACTATTTAATTTTTGTTTATCCATCCATTGTACCATCCAAACTACATGGCATTATTAATTTTAAATGCTTAAGCAATGATTTAAAAGTGGGTGCCATTGAAATTGACTATAAATGGCCTATTCATGGGGACCAATTTTGCTAATCAATATAATTCACCTTTGATGGTTTTAGAATATTGTTCATGCAGGGGGATGGATAAGTTAGATGGGCAACATGTAGTATTAGATGTTGTGTGTATGGTTAAGATGCAACAAATTGTAATTAGACATTATTAACATTTAAGTTTCTTGAAATATTTTTAAACATAAGCAACTAACAAATAAATGGGAAAGGGTGTGGTAAAAGATCTATAACTAGTTGATCCCATGAAATTTTTGACAAGGGATGTCAAATATATTTGGTTGTGCATACACCTAAAATCGATGCACAAGACTTAAGAAAAAAACTATTGAAAAGCTTTCACAAAACAAACATTGCTAAAACAACAACACTATTATATTTTTGTCTAAACAGTACATCCACAAGAACCATACATAATGAATGGTCAATCTTAACCCATTGATGTAAAGGTTTGAATCAACTCTCTAACATATAATTCTAACAAAATTTTGGGTTACTTCGAAATGTTAAATTGGAAACATGTTGTATTTGGTAATGTCATAAGAGCTTGACATTGCAAACAAAGTGGAAGCTAAAGCCACACAAGGTGAATAAATCAACAGAAAAATCATAATGGCTGACCTTGATGAAATTTCATTATAGCTAGTTGTGGTCCTCATATGAAGTAGATGGTTGTGACCCTAAGAACTTTTTTTTTTGGAGGTTTTCTCATGTACAAAATAAATAAATTCGTGTTGTTTTTTGAATTTGTTTGAATTGACACGTGTGTAATGTTAGATAAAATATTTGATCTGACATGCTTTGGAAGTATATTTAAATAATAAAAAAATTCATTTCAAGTTGATGAGAAGAACAATGACATAAGGCCCCCTTCTTTTGGATTTTCAATTTATGATGTCAAAATATGCCCATGAAATATTGAATATTAAATTTTTCTTGTGATTATGTCCCAAATTAAAGTGTGAAGGCAACTGATTTGTTATGGCCTAACCATCACTATTCTCAAATTATCTCAAGTCAAGCAAGATAGAAATATTATACCGCACACTTTGATTCCAATTGTGTGATGAATTAATGAAAATAATAATAATCTATATGCACCTTTATTTTGATGCAAATTAAACACATGAAATCTCAATGCATCAAAATTGAAAAAAAAATCAATTCCAAAAATCAAATGTTTGACTCTCAATTAATGCATAGTAGTAAATCCTTCCAAGAAAAGAACGTGTATCACTTTTATCTAGGCCTACATAAAAATTCCCTCCCTTCAAAATAAGTTGAAAACATTAGTTTTGAAAAAAAGCCCTGAAATTGTTGGAAGTTATTCCACAATACCTCGGTAGTTTCAACATAAATAATATTATTTGTAGAAATCCCATTCAAATTGAGAAATGCATTTGGGGACATAATATACTTAATTGTCTAATACATGTGCGATAGTCCATGTGTGGTGTGTTTATAGTGCAACTTAAGCCGCATGTTTCCCTACAATAATCATAGATAAAATCTTATTAATGGAAACAAAAGAATGATCTTGACTTGATCTTGATTTTTCATCCCATTTCATCCATAAAACAAATGATATTTCATGGATATTCAATCATTGAACATGGATGAAGTTCAATGAAAGAAATGAAACTATGAATGAATCATATTTTGTGGATGGAATATGAATATACACCAATGATATTTCTTCAATGAACTTATTTCACATTAGAATCTCGTGAAATTTCATCACAAGAGTTATGACTGAAGGTCCAATAGCTTCATTTTTTAATATAATGCTGAATTGTAAATTATTATTAGTATTATTATTATGGCTGAAAATAACTGATTAGGTGCAGAACCAGCCTAGGTATATGGAGTACAGTAATAGTTTTATATCCTAGGGTAATGGAATATCAAATTTTTTATTTGTTTACTCAACAAATAAGGTCATATTATGATTTTTTTTCCCCACTAGTGTAGGGTCCAGGTAATTTTTTAAAATAATTTTGGATAGATGGGTAGTGCTCAGGTACAACTTATCATATACCCTTGGTTAGGGTAAAAGAATAAAAAAAGGGGAAATAATTTAACATGAGCGATGACCATCCCACAAAAGATTTATAGTAGGAATCCAAAGTTTTTCAATGTCCCGCTTTGATGCAGAGTAGTCATACTAGACTAGGTCTGTGGACTTGAACTTCTCGAAAAATTTCATGGGCTGGTACTGAATTCCATAAGTACCAACAAATTTTGTGAAGATATATTATACCAATTACCTTTACAGGTTCGGCACAGTAGTGTTGAATAAGTAATATAATTTGAAATTTTTGTTCCGACATCACAGTTTTTGATTTTGAAAATTTTGACATATAATGATGAAATACAATAAAATCACAGGTGCTCTCACAAAGTATTTGTTATATTTTAGGCCAATCTAATCACAAACAGTACGAGTTCAGTGAGGAGTGTGTTGGTTTGAGTCCAGCTGCCTCTACTGAATCTTGAACTTTTTTGACATAAAGATTTCGACATTTTATTTTAAGTTTTGCCAAAATTCTAGGTTGTCCAGGGCTTGATATTTATTCCTTTTTTGCCCCAACTTCTGCCGCCCAAAAAAAGAGTGTCCAATTTTCAAAGCCTGACTAATTTTTAAAAAGGTTCAATTGTCTATTTTTATGGGGGTTGGGGGTAAATTTTGATGGCTTCTTATGCTTTAGAAGAACACTTCCAAGGGCTTCAAATAGTTATTTTTACTATATTTTGAGAACAATTAGAAATATTTTGAGCTTGAATTCGTTTTGGCCCAATCTTTATAAACAATGTGGAATTTAATTGCATTAAGCAAGACATAAGGCAAATATAACTTGTTCAAATGGATAATGGTTCCCATTGATTAACCAAATGAGATGATTTTTATAGACAAAACATGGCCTCCGGGAATATATGTCTCAGGATGAAAGTGCTTTTGAATGATCAATCTACCCCCCTTGATTAGATGAATTCCATGTATGCATTATGTTCAATTGTAATGACATGATCAAACTAGAATTTTTTTATTCTAATTAATGAAATAATTGGATGCAATTTCATCTTATTTCAAATGAAATAAGTTTCATCTATGGAATAACACTTAGTGTTGTATTTCATCCATGAAATAATTTATTCAAAGTTTATTTCTTCCACTAGAATTCATCTAAATTCCATGAATGGCAGGGCTTTTGTTGGCCACAAATTTTGCCACAAGTACATTATAGTGCAAATTAAGCCCCATGTTTCTCTACCATAATCATGGATGAAATCTTATTAATGAAAAAAATTCTTCCACTACAATTCATCTAAATTCCATGAATGGACATCCATCAGTAGCACGGCTTTTGTTGGCCACAAATCTTGCAACAATTACATTATAGTGCAAATTAAGCCCCATGTTTCTCTATCATAATCATAAATGAAATTTTATTAATGAAAAAATTATGGACAATGTTTTGGAAGATCTTGACTTCATCTTCAGTTTTCATCCCGTTTCATCCATTAAAAAAATGATATTTCATGGATATTCAGCCACTGAACATGGATGACATTTAATGAAGGAATGAAACTATTAATGAATTATGTTGTGTGGATGAAATATAACTATACATAGATGACATTTCTTCAAAGAACTTATTTCACCTTAGAATATCATCAAATTCCATCACAAGAGAAATGAATGAAGGTTCATCCATTCATCAATTGAATCCACGAAAGAGATTGTGTGCATTTTTGTTGATGGCATTTATATAAAATTTCCTGGACAAAATAAACTTTGAATGCATTTTCATGGATGAAATAAAACATTAGGTGATATTTCATGGATGAAACATATTTCAGCTTGAAACAATATGTAATTTTATCCAACTATTTCATTCATCCACAATGAATTTCATCTAGTTGGATCAGTTTACATCAATAAAAAATTCACATCATTTCCTTTGGACATAATGCATATGTGATATTCATCGAATGAGTGGGCATAGGTTCATGGATCAAAATTAATTTCACCCATGGAAATGTATTGCTTGGGTTCATATTTTCTCAAAAAAAAATCATTTCAAAATTTGCTTTTCATACCCACACACAAGGCTATTCAACACCCTCTGTATATTACAGTAGGACCAAGACTGGTTAGGCGCTAGTTAATTACATTTTGGAATTTGCCATAAATTTTGAAAAATGATGCCTGCCATGCCAAAAATATGAATGAAGCTGTGAAGCACAATAGCTTCGTTTTTTTGGTATAATGCTGAATTGCAAATTAGTATTATTATTATTATTATGGCAAAAAAAAACTGATAATGTGCAAAACCAGCCTAGGCATTGGGCAACCTGTAAAGATGTTCATTTTGGGCAGTTTGGAGAGCAGTAGCCCATAAAAATCCAATAAAAATAGGGATCCAGCAGCCCCAATTTGAATATTTCAAAATTTTGACAATAAGGATTATGTACACTAAGTCTCCCTAGATATTATTGATGTTATGGGGATATCCCCATGGTTTGGGTCATCCCCTATATGGGGAAGGTTTCAAGTTCATTCCCCATTGTCTATTTTCATTGGTCTATTTCCGGATCTCATTTTATTTTCTGGCAAGCCCTCTTGAGAATTAATTATTGTTGAACATGGGTTGTACTTATCATATGTACTGTTTTAATATTGCCTTTTCACTAGAGTTATTCGACTAAGGACCGAGAACGGCCAGTTTTGGCGTAATAGGATATCAAAGGCGTAAAGTGGGAATGAAAATTTTACAAATCAAAATAATTGGGACCCAAACTAGTTTTTTCACCAATTTTGGTGGTAAACTTAGTTTCATCCTGTCTTTTGTGATGATTATCCATAGGATTAAAGTTTTTTGGGGCTACCCATTCGAACCAAACATAGAAATTTAGCACATATATGTCTGAATTGTGGAAATTGAAATCCCCTAAAATCACTTCATTTTGGCATTTTAGATTTTCAGTTTTACTTTTGGATGAAACTTTGCCAATAGAAAATGGCTGATACCAACATCTAGAATTTGGGATGGGTTGTATTTTTTTTTGGTGAATAATAAAAGAGCCCAAGTTGTGGGGACTTGCCACAAAATGGAATTCCAAATGCAAGTTGTTCACGTACGGTAACAAACTAGTTAATTTCCATTAACGTTTTAAAACATTATGTGCACAAGGTTTATGGTCCAGGTACTTTCAAAGAAGGATATTCGAAGATTCCAATTTGTCATATATTTGAATTTATTTGTTTTCTCATTTAACCCTTATGTCTTATGAACCATCAATTTTTTCTCTCACTAATTTAGCACAACTTTGGATTTCCTGGGAACATGATGAAATTTATGGGAAAGTGAGGATGATAGAGAAAACTTGAAAATAGTTAGAGTCAATTGGAAAGATGGTTGTCAAACAAAGCAAAGTGAGTACATGAGGAAATGGAAGAAATGGAATGAATGGAATGAATGAGCCTATAAAACTATCTGAAGTTTGATAGGGGTAGATTTTAAAAATCCGTCATGTAGCATTGTTTTGGTTATAAAATCAGCTGGGTTGTTTCCTGTCATTAAAAAATTCAAAAAAAATAAAAATAAAAATAAAAATGGATGCTTGTTAGCATTAGGGACATGTGTAATTTTCAGCCCTCCCCAAACCTAAAAGAAAAAAATTGGGTACTCTTGAGTGCATGTCAAACCTTTCCATGGCCACGTGAAAATTATGTTCCTAAAATGATTTGTCAGCTTGTGGTAATACCCATTCTCAAGAGCATCTGCACTGACGCATTTAGTAGTCTCCAACCGACTTGCAGTTTGAGTTGGAGTTTTATGGGTGGGGTTGGAAAGGAGTTAGTAACTAAAACTTGGATGCGAGAAATATTTTTTGCAGGGTCACATACAGAGGGAAGAGTTGGTCCAGATGCTCTAACAACCTAGGTACTAGGTACCTATATTATTGCACTAAGAACATCCCCAGCCATGGTCAGTATGTGACCCTGTATAGCACAATTGGATGAAGAAAAGTGAAAACATGCTGGTTTGGCTTAAGCAATACATAGTATAATTGCAAAGTTTTGGGTGCCTAGTAAAAGGCACAAATGCCAGCAAAGCTGTGCACCTGCATAGAAGAGTGTAATAAATATGATCTGACTAGTTCTAACTGTGTCTGATTGGTGGTTTGCTATCAGTAATCCTCCACCTATTAGCGTCACATACTCAGCACCGCTTGGATACTCCAACTGGGAAGTTTTGCATCGTCACATACTCAGCACCGCTTGGATGCTCCAACTGGGAAGTTTTGCAATGTCACATACTCAACTCCACTGGGCCTGAGTTTGATGATAATGGCCCCAACAACTTCTAATAAGATTTATCTAAACATTATGGGCAAGCATTAAAGAACGGTCACGAGTTAAATGCTGCACGAGGCTAAGGAATCAAATTCTACTTCAATTGTCATTAATGTTTCAAGTATCTTTCTTGTACCAGTTTTCCAAAGGAAAAAAAGGTGATGGCCGGGTAATCCCCAGGCAACTTTTTCAAGCTAGTGGTCCCATGAGGATGAGGAGCACCGCTTGGATGCTCCAACTGGGAAGTTTTGCAGCGTCACATACTCAACTCCACTGGGCCTGAGTTTGATGATGATGGCCCCAACAACTTCTAATAAGATTTATCTAAACATTATGGGCAAGCATTAAAGAACGGTCACGAGTTAAATGCTGCACGAGGCTAAGGAATCAAATTGTATTTCAATTGTCATTAATGTTTCAAGTATCTTTCTTGTACCAGTTTTCCAAAGGAAAAAAAGGTGATGGCCGGGTAATCCCCAGGCAACTTTCTCAAGCTAGTGGTCCCATGAGGATGAGGAGTTGCAACTGCCCCAGAGAGAGTAGCGTCTTGGAAGCCACAATCAACTGAAAAAAGCCCCGGCACGCTAGGGAGTTACAAGCTAGGGAGGTTCATTAACCTAGATGCATTAGGCTAATTTATTGCCAATCAAATAATAAGTATTTAATGCACTATGGAGCCTCGTCATTATTACCACCCATTACATATGAGCGTTACAACGCTGGAGGTAGCAGGTTGGAGACAAATAGGTAACCAAGTGGGATTGGACAAAAGAAGGAAGCCAAGTGGGATTGGAAAAATGATGTAAATGGATGAAACACTCAAGGGACAAGACCACTTGTAGAGCATTTCAACGAATGGCTGAGCAACTTCATCCACATCACATTCACAAGTACTTTGTGAAATTCTTGAAGCATAAGGTGTAATTGATTGGCCTATCAACTCAGGCTTACATTACCAGTGACAATCAACTAATGGAAAAAACGAAATTGATTTTGTGAAAATTTAATTTCATTCGAATGAAGATATTGAATTACATTACATCCAACTTGAATTGAATTCAATCCAAATTCTTCAAATACATTCAAACCCTACCATTTTATTTTGGCTGCCCACTGTTTTGATGGGTGTCACCTCACCCTTCTCACCCACCATAGTAATGGGCAACATCAGGCCAACTAAATTGCCAGGGCACAGGACGAGAAACTCCCTCCTTCTCAGCCATGTCCCTGCCTGCCAGTCCAGCTTACAAGGGGACGGTGGATTCCTCTCTAGCTTAAGGAAAATTAAGAAGATATGGAAACGCTCTCTCATTATTTGATTGCAGTAGAGATTGGAACAGTGGGTGGGTGGCTTCCATGGCAATGTCCCTTTATCAAAGCTTGTTATGCAATCTAAAATGGGATCCTTAAATGCCTAGGACCCCTTGAAAGCATTTTTAATCCTCTTTATGTTAAGGGGTTTAGTTGCGACCAAAAGGTGATTGCAGGTTGCATAGGAAAAAATGATAAAAATTTAATCAATGTACCCTGACAATTTATTTCTTTGGGACGAAACAAAGAAGCTTTAAGGAAGAAAACAGCAAAATTTGATTAGAAAATAACTTATTTGATTTAGGTTAACGTAAAGAAAAAGTACAAATTTGTTATTTGAATTTTTTTCGCCTAATCCCAGGCCTCATAATTTTGTAGACTCCTACAAAATATACAAATTAAGCTATTTTGTAGACGCCGTCGCCAATAATTTGTGGATGGGTCCAAATAAGGCGCTTTTGACTGCACAATGGCCCATGTTGCGGCCGGATGTGTATTTGATGGCTCATCATGCCCATAACTGCTTGAGGATGGCGCGTTACTTGGCCTACATGATTTCTTCCAGCAACATGTGCATCAAGGCAGTGCGGAACGCATCCAGCTCCCATTTCAGGATCGCAAAGTCGTTCTCGATCGACGTTGTGTTGGGAAAGATGGTTGTAGGCCACCACAGAATGCGCGGAGATGCTTGAACCGGGGGACACAGTCCTAGGCGTCATTGAATAGCGTATTGACGTCGTGCTTGTCAATCACGTTCCACATGTTCTCGTCGTCGCGATACATCTTCAGTAAGTCTCGGTGATTCGCTTCAATCTCCTCGAATTCGTCAGACGTCCAGAACTTCTAGAGACGGTCGCGATACTTGTCGAGCACCTCTTGAATGAACTTGGTGGGACACAATGTGACCAGTTGCTAAGGTATGACAGGTGGCACGTTGTGATCAAGCAGCTGGTTGTTTTCGTCACGTTCAGCCTTGATGCCCGTCAGGCCCGTGACGAGCATGATGGCGTATGACACAATCTCCTTGATGACCGTATTCTGGTCGACAGCATTCAACGCCTCGAAAAATTTGCCAACAACCGACCCTTGGTCGCGAAGGTGATTCTCGATGCCCGTGACGTTGATCCACATCAACTCGATCGACATGTATTCAATCTCGTTGTCGTCATCGCTCTGGTCCAGATCGATGACCTCGATGCAAAACATGGCGGTCAACGTGCCAATCAACGCATTGACAATCTCCACCTGCTGTGCCACAAGCAATGATCGGCTCTGCAACTTGGCCAACGTGATGTTGATCTCATCGATGACAGGCGCCACCGCGTACGTGATTACCCACCACATGTCCGACGGCAACTTCTTCGAGTGTTTTTCCAGGGTGTGTGCGATGATCGGGCGGCGGTACTGCTCGTAGAAGTTGAGGACACGATCAAGGTGCACCCAGCGGTTCATCTTCTTTGGACACTTGACGCCCATTTGGATGATCAAATTATGCTACAACCGTAGATGAACGGAAAACGAATAGATGTCCTTGAGATAGGCGCCGCCATCAATATTTCAGTCGATGACTTGACAATGATGTCAATCTGATGCGGCGCGCACCACACGCGCAACACATTGAACTCAGTGCACCGCTGTCGCAACCCTAGCATTTGGCTTGCGACCAAGGTAAGGGGGTTGCGAGGTTGCGGGCTTAGACATAGACCCGGGAGTCACATCACATGCTCCCAGGAGTGCAAACACTCTAGAGAGTGTGAGGGAATGAACCCTCACACTCCCAAGTGAACTCCCACGTTGGGAGTTGGTGAGAATTAGAGTCCCAAAGGGACTCCCGAAACTTTAAAGAGAGATTTGAGGGGTCAAATCTCAATGGCTCGTGGCGCTCTTTATATCAATGGAAAGCTCTTGAAGCGTAGATGTCTAAACTGGGCTCGCATTGCTCATTTGAACATCTGAAACACAAGTTATGATCAAAAGAAGGGCCGGGAGTCGAACTCCCGGGAGTCTGCCAGTTTTGACTCCCGACCACTAAAAGTCGGGAATCGACCCGAAATACTTAGCTGCAGA
>Ga0209208_10006982_pt1 | contig 15472 bp, 8 predicted proteins | sample S1TSphfallax_3_FD_187694 | JGI IMG/M metagenome (GOLD analysis project Ga0209208, IMG submission 187694) | Host-associated microbial communities from peat moss isolated from Minnesota, USA - S1T2_Fd - Sphagnum fallax MG (SPAdes) (version 2) | ecosystem: Host-associated > Plants > Peat moss >...
AAAGGTAGGGAATAGTGTTTGAGCACATGCAAAAGCTACTCAGTAGAAAGTAACTTAGGTAAATTAAGTAACGGAAGGTAACTTTGAAAAGGTAAAAACTTCAAACAGAATGGAGGATCATCGTTCACAGGACAGGTGGCAAAAGAAGAAGAAGAAGGTGGAAATATATACTTACTGGATCACCACTGGTTCTGCCATAGAAACTGCAGCACCCCGCCTCGTCATCACCGCCACCGGTTCTGCCATAGAAAATGCAGAGACCGGTTCTGCCGGTGAATTAAAATGCAGAATTGTCGTGTCAGACAGACGCACGCACAGACTACCTGAATTAATATAGTAGATTTGGAGACACTTAATTTGAATTGATCTTAGTTTGCATCCTTTTCAAACATGTGCCCAATTCTGCAATGACCCATATGGGTGGTAGTGCATTGAATCTTTTGAGATTTAGACAAATTTATTATGAATAAAACTTGCATTCATAATTGGTATGAATGTGATGTCATTTCCAACTAATTGAGTTTAATGTTTAGTTGTACATGTGTTTTAATTGCTTTGAAACCCCTCTGAGGAAGACTAACATTATTGTTGGAACTTGGTGAAACAATTAAATTAGAAAAAAAAACCTTCGCATCCTAAATAAGCACTAACAATAACACCCAAGCTAGTAAGCACTATCAGTAGCAAAAGCACTTGAAGGTTGAGTAAGAATTATTGGTAGCATATCTATCCAAACTTAACATTATCAACACATAATTAACATCTTGAATAAACATTGTTAAATGGCATAAACACAACTTGAGTTTGTTAGCCTTACTAGTATTTAACAAAAGCACATGAGGGGGAAAATTATTAGTAGCATATATATTGTATCCTCACTAAAAACTCTTAGCACATAAGCATCACAAGTAAACATTGTTAAACTAAGCATAAACACCCTTTAGTTAGTAAGTGCGTTGTAAGTAGCAGAAGCATTTGAATGAACATTATGGATAGCATGTGTTCATTGAACACCCTTGACACACATAAACATATTAACTTATAAGCATTATCAATAGCATATGTACATGTATCTTCACTTCACACCTTCAAAACATATGATTATCCTTAGTAAGATGTATCAATAGCAAAAGCACCTTCAAAAAACATTATCAATGGTAAAAGCACCCTCCTTAAGCACCTTCAAGATATAAACACATGAGTAAGCATTATCAATTCTACATAATGAAATTGATAATGCTTAATATGTGCTTATGCAATCATCTAGTGATCATTTTAATTCATATAAAAGTTGGTCAAAAGTTCATTATTGTTCATTTTAGTTGTACAATTCCATCCATAGAACTTTTTCATGATCAAATGGGATGCAAGCACAAGTGTTGGAAGGTGATTTTCACTTTATGTGTACTTTTGTGTAATATGCAAAAATATGTAGAATTTCATTATGCAGGCACAAAGTGTTGGGAGGTGATCTTTTAACTTCTTACGTAATTATGTGTAATATGCAAAAATATGCAAAATTTCATTATGCTAACACAAGTGTTAAAAGGTGATTTTAACTTTCTATGTAATTTTATGTAACATGTAAAAATATGTAGAACTTCATTATGTAGGCACAAGTTTTAAAAGGTGATTTTAATTTTCTATGTAATATTGTAATGAACAAAAAATTATGTGATCTTTGAAAATCCCACTTCAACACAAGCATAAAGTTCATACAACATTATTAACATAAACAACCTTAAATAACATAAGCACACATGTGCATCTCAAGTTGACTCAACAAAATAAACATTTGACTTGCAAGCGCCCTCAACAACATTCATACATCTTGAGTAAGCACCTAAAGTAAAACAAGGACCCAAGACCTTCAATATCATAAACCCCTTGAACATGTATGCACAAATCCTTCTTGAGCACAAGCACCAATAGCAAGAGAATGCTTTAACAAGTAAGTTTTAATATGCATACAACACCCTAAATAACACTATCAATTGTGCAAATGAATTACTTGAACACCATTAATGGACATAAACACCTTGAGTATGTAGCAAAGACAATTACATAGTATCTAAGCACCCACATAATCACAATATTTGTTGTATGTTAGTAATTTTACCACCCTTGTATATCAACATATTTGTAATATTACATGCATCTTCATTAACTAGTCCACAAGCGCCATGAATGACAAGGACAATATTCAAGATCTAGGCATTGGTTAAGTAAGTCATAACTAGCACCCATAATAAGCACCTAACGCAACATAAGCACCTTAAGTAAAGACTTGAACAATGATAGGAAAATTGTATATATCCTAAATATCATGAACTCCTTGAATAAGTATCTTCATTAACATAAGCACCCATAGCAACAATAGCACATTTAACAAATATCTTTAATACACAAACACTAGTAAATAGTGGCCACTTTGCAATTGGTCCCTATGACTAATTTTTAGTTGCAAGCGACATTTGCAACTAAAATCTTAATAGTCACATCGGCCAAGTCGCATTGACACTAGTCATAAATGACAACAAATTTTGGATGAAAGAAAAAGTCAACAAAATATGCTTTCATCCTTTGACTTGTCATATATGTATTATTGCTTGCAACTAGGATGCAACTTTTTTTGTGAACAATGGGAACAAATTATGTGTTGTCACGTGTCCCAATTCTTAATAATAAAAAATATTTTATTATTATTTTGAAATAATTTAAAATGTTTAATTTTTATGTTTGGATGGTTTAAATTATGACACATGGTGCAATAAAAATTTGCCATGTGGCATATTAATTAAATTTGCCCAAATTAAATTAAAATCAATATTTAAATATGTAGGTTGAACTAGGTACTTACTTACCTATATACCTACCTACCCATCTAAGCTAAACACCTATCTAAATAGGACCTATTTACCTACCTAGGCCAAATACCTACTTAGGTAGGTAGGTAGATAGAAAAGTAGGTAAGTAAGTTAGAGAAGTAGGGAGTTAGGTGTAAGTACATGAATATTTATATTTTATTTTGGGTTAAGTCATTTTCATTGGCTAAAAATGTTTAGTTGCAAACGACTTGTAACTACAAACTTTATCCCATATGTTTTGGCTTTCGTTGTCATCTTGAAAAGTATACAATTAAATAAGTAAGTGACAACTAACTAGCTAACTAATTAGCTAACTAATTAATTATTAAAATTGATAATTATTTAATAAATAAAATATAGAAAATAAATTAATAAGCTTGTTAATTAATTAACTAACAAGTAAATTAGAAGCTAACTAATTCATTTTATAAACTATCCAACTAATTAATTATTTAAAGTAATAATCATTAATATATTATGATTAATGAATTAACTATATTATTAAATGATATTAAATATTACTTAATTTATTAGCTAGATAAATAGTAATAATATTTAATTTTAATTATATATGAACTATAATGATCTATCAACCAATTTCATTAATTAATAATTGGCTAATATTGAAATAATTAGCTAATTATTAATTAATGATTAATGATTATAAGAATTGAATACTAGTTTTTAAATATAATAATATAATTAAAACCTAGCCTAGGCTAACTATTTTATTATAATTATTCCCACTATTATTTTAATTTTTATAATTGATAATAAATATAAATGTAAATATTTAATAGTAACAATAAAATTAATTCAATTATTATTGTAGCTAGTTGGTAACCAACGTTTACTCTTTTATTTTTATTATTTTTATTTTTATTTCACTCATTATACCTATTTATGAATTATTACAACAAATATTTTTATCAAGAATATTTGTCCTTCGAAAATATTTTCTGCATTTCTATATTAATTTATGAGATTTCCATTCTAACTACTATAGTAATTATTATAAAATAATAAAACTGAAAATAAAATTATATATCATTAATTTACTATAATATTTGAATAATTATTAATTATTAACTATTAATTATAAATTTGAAATATAAAAATTTAAAACTATATATTAATTTTTTGGGTAATTATTATAATATAGTAATACTTCATAATTGATTACTTATAATAATAATTTTAAAAAATGTAATTTGTAGCTAGCCTAGGTTAGCTATTTTTAATTATATATTATTATATATTATTATGTCACTTGTTAGATCTATTATGAATTATTATAATCATTTTAATTTTTTTAATAAATAAAAATACATTAGTCATTTGAAAATAATATAATAATATATTAGACTTTTAGTAACTATTTCAATAGTTTTTATAATTATTTTTCCTATCATTGTAATACCATCATCATCATCACATCATTATGATCATTATGTAATAAAATATTATTATTTTAAAAATATTGAAAGATAATATTGAAATTTATTTTTCTATTGCATGTAATTAATTTAAATATATAATATAATATAATATAATATAATGTCATTTGTAATAATTTTAAGAAGTATAATAAGATGGTTTGGATAAACTTGTAATATGGGCACAATATATTGAATAAATATTTTACATAAAATTTTAATATACTCAAAATATATACTAATTATTGTAACCATAATATTAAGGCCATTTATGTAAATAACATTACTTGAATACACATGTAATATGGTTGTTCATATACATTCAAAATATACATTTATAAATCTTAATACACTTAACTATATTATTTAGAATTCACAAAATACACCTTCGTATATTCATAAGTTTGCAACTAAATTGGTCACATTTACAACTAATGGGATATAAATTGTTCTTCTTGAATGAAAACCAAATTAAATGTTGTTCACATGGAAAGATGTTGGTCCTTTTCCTTCCCCTTGGTGTTTTGGCTTGCATATATAGTTTTAGATGATGTAGCAGTTGGTATTGTCTTAAACATTACAAAAGAAATAAAACTTTTTTTCTTAATTGGTGAATCATGAAAAACATGACATTTTTTCTTCTCAAAGTTGTACTAAGTTTGTTGTCTAGAATGTTGCTCTTCCACACATACATTGTCCTATGTAATGGGGTCACCAGCCTTTTTGATGTTTGTAATGTTCACTTTTTCAATGTTAATAGGCCTTTTTAACATATGAAGGTATTGACAGACTATGAAATGCACATGGTCACAACATACATAATGTGTATTAGAATATAACTTAAGGAGAAACATTGATGTTGCTTTTGTCAACAAAATCATTTCGTAAAATGCACCAATAAGCTCCACTAGCACAATGTAAAGATCAACATGAATTCAACTGAATCTTACATCCATTATACACCTTAAGGTTTTTTCAAATTCAACTTAGTTCCATGAGACAGTCAAATGGTTAACTTGAGGCAAGGTTTCTTTCAAATGAGGAACTATCACCAGCAAGTCGTTGGAGAGTGGCTCCTTTTGATTCGTTTTGAAGGCTACTGTGGCAAGACAAGTAACTTGGGACTACACCATCATCAATTGTATGAAGTTGAAGTGGCACAATTACATCTATACTTATACAAATATTGATAATTTGGGTTTTCATCAGAAAATCCACCTCACAAAATCTAAAAGAGGAAGGGGTTGTCTTCTGAGGTTCCCCATTGCATGATTATAGGCCCAAGGGGTTACTACATATTCTTGCAAAGCTCCTCTTGTGGCTCATTGGATAAATAAAATTATTGGAGCTTATAAGCTCAGTTTGCTTAAATCTAGCATACCCCTTGCAAGCCATGGAACAATGATGTAAATTAGAAAATTGAAATGAAACAATATAAAGAAAAATAAATAATTTACTAGTGCTTAAGTTAATCCTTGCTTGTAATGTGTAATTAATGGAATTATGGAGGAATCTAATCATAAAAATTGAATAAAAATGAAGCCATTTATATAAAAGCCAACAAGAATTATACATCCAATGTTCAATATTGTGGACATATATGATGCATTCCCAAGCTCCTTGATAGACTCAAATGTGAGTCTAAGGTGAAAACAATGGAAGGATAATGGATTGGGGCGTGCTTCTTGGCTCATAACAGTTCGAAGGTAGAGGGGCATGCTGAAGCTTCGAGATGGGGACTAGGACGAATAATAAGGGGGTCAATTATTCACATGAACTTGCACAAACCAAACAACAAGTTGGTTAGTGCATAGTTAGAGCACTTTTGGTGCATGAACGAATCATGGGCAAACACAAATTCATAAGACTCACCACAACTTGGACTTGGGGAAGCCACCACCTTCCCCCTTATAGTATTATCTATGCCTAGCCACGAGGCCAGATCCCCAAATGTCATTTTGTCCTTGGATTCCCAAGTTGGGAGTCTCGAAATTCTCGAAATTCTTGGGATTTCTCAACATCATCATAATTTTACCACTATTAATCAAATTAATAAATTTATTCATATGTTAAATCTAATTTATAATTACAGATAGTGGAAACCATTGGGTAGTAACGGATTTGAACTGTTGACTCTTTCGGTGTATACAAGGCATTCTACCAACTGAACTAATTACCCTAATGTGCCAAATCATTGACTATCAAAAAACATGTCATGAGTGGTTTGAGGGTGTTTTTTTGTTTTTGATTGTTTAATGTTTCATTTTATTCCACATTACTTAGATTCATCTTTCATCTTTGAGTTGTAAATGTTACCAAAATGATTCTTTTGGCCTCTGGCTTAAAACAAAGTAAATAAAGGGGGCCAAACCCAGAAATAAAAGCAAAAAGCTTGAAGATAAAAACCATAGCAAAAAAAAAAACAACCTAACTGAAGAAGAACAAATGATGATTAGTTTGAACCAAAACTGTTTCAAACAAGTATTAGTGACCTATTGACGAGGCAACCAATTGGGAACCAACTTGTTAGCCCTAATCCCACACAAAGTAATGATATTCTAGGAAACCTAAATATAATTGTCAATTTCTTAAGGCAATTATGCCTTAAAAGTTGCATCATTCTCTAAGCACTGTCACTTTTCACTTTACAGCTACAATACAAAGAATTGGTGTGCCCCTTAACGTGTCATTTCACTTTTTCATTCTAGATTCCTTTACATTGTTGCATTAAAATGAAACAATGAGTGCCTTGGATTAGTTGAAAGAGAGAACCATCAAGTGGGAGGCAAAGTAGAGAAGAGAAAAAGGTAGAGGAAAAAAAATTATAGAGAGAGGGAGGAAGCTTTTAGAGTAACTAAGGCAATTTACATTGAACCACTTGCATTAGGGCCACCTTTTGTATTTCAAAAAAATAGTGAGAGTTCTAGGGAAGAAAGAGACATAGAACGTGAAATTTTTGAAGCATTAAAACATCTTGCTAGTATGGGAGAAGGACTTGAAAGAACATTGCAAGGTCTTCAAAGACAACTTTCACCTCCTACACTTACATTTGTCATTATTAGTGATTATGAGGAGGAAGAACAAGTTGGAAGAAGATCTACAAAGAACTTGAAAAAAAAGATGGGTGACCTATTGAAGTTGACCAACCAATAGATTTTTCATCAATATAGATTCTTTGACGTAAAACTTGATTCTCCTGACATACATGTTGTACCTACCAAGGCATGTTCCAAATACATGATGAGGTGCAAGGGAAAGGAATAGGTGGAGGAAGGCAGTTCACCTACCAAAGTAATTTAGAAGTGAGCACCTGCTAAAATGAAGGAAATTCAAAAAATATTTTAGTGTTTTCAGATGGGATCCAAAGAATGGCAATGGGCAAAGCAAGCTAGTTTGGGTGGCTTGTTTGTTGTTCCCTAGATAGCTCCACGATTAGACTTGTTGGAGGAATTTTTGCACACATGGGAGTGCACAAAAGATGGACGCATTCAAGTAGTTGTTCGTGGTGAGAAAATCACCATTGACCAAATGCTAATCATTAAGCAATTTGGTGTCAATGTTGAAGGAGTTGATGCAACAAACGTGTTGGTCAAAGAGGTTCAAGTTGCTTTTAAAAACATAGCTGGACCGGATGCATCTGTTAACAAAGAACATTGGAACATCATTAGGATGAAAGAAGAGTACCATGATATGTTTAGAACAATTTCGTAAACTATTTACCAACAAGAAAGGTTAGCACATTTCAGTAATCATATTGCCATCACTTTGAATTTGGCAAACAAGGGAAAAAAGATTAATTAGTGTTCCATTATGTTGACACAAATGTCAACATAACTAACTTGGTGGATTGAACACCAAAAGAAAATTGCAATAGGGTTAGCACACTTGATTGGAAGGTAAGAACTTGTTACTTTGGACCAATTATAGAGGTTTGTTTACGATACTGGTTTCCCTTGTCATAGGAGGATAAGCCTGTTGACTCTAAAAAACCACAACCGGTTCAGGAAAGAGAAGAGAAGAAAATTGCTATGAAACAATCTAGAAAACCCTCTCTCGAGGTTGTGACCAAGGAGCAATTCATTAATGAATGATGATTAGTGTGTTCAGCTAACATCTTGCCACGATTCGTTCGGAATCACAATAGGTGAAGATATGAATTGTACCGTCAACACCTAAGGACTATTTGAATCTAAAACCAACCAGTTCACCACCATAGAAGAAAATTCACACCCATTAACAAATTGTGGTTATGGAGGGAGGTGATGAGGACATGGAAGCTAATGTCACTACACAACAAGATGACAAATCAATAACGACAAAAAGTGACTAGTTCATGGAAGATTGAAATGAACTTGATTTTGAACAAGTGAATAAGAACCTTTACATGTTCAAGAAACTTTTGCTCCTATAGAACATGCTAACAATTTGTTATCAATAGGTATAGAAGCAATTCAACTAATTTAGCTTAAACCTATTGAACCAATTCAATTCAAACATGTTTATATTTTTCTTGAGATGTCGACAACCTATGCTAAACACGAAAGCTTCAAACAAGTTACACTTTTCTATGAACAAGTAGCCCTAGTTACCCATACTTGGCCTCAAATAATAAACAATTTAGTTCACTTAAAAACTAAATACAATACTATTGAAAACCTATTAGAGGACACCAACAACTAGTCATAGGCTCGTTGCCTAGAATTGGTTAGTCATAAACAAGCCCTATAGAACATAAATAAAGATTTGACTATTGTGAAAACCCAGCTCCTTAAACTTCAGGCAGAGAACAAGTAGATGGTTGCTAAAAGTGTTGAAGCTGAAAGAACATTGAAGAAGGTTGAAGCCCTATAGTTGGAGTATAGTGAGTTAACCCAAGCTCATTTCAAAACTCATCGTAATGACCTAAAGACCTTGCAAACTAATCTTGACCAGTTAACAAGGGACTATCACTACTAGAAATTCTGTCTTTTGCAACCAGTCACTATGCAACTAGCATGCAACTGGTTGTCATTTGCAACTATCTTAGTCATGTTTGCAACTATAAATTTGGTATTGTATAGTTTTTCAACCATACAGTTGTGTGTGCAACTAACATGCAACTAAATGTTTACAACATGGACACATGTCATAAAAATAATGGCCTAAACTTATACATACTTAAATTATTATACTTAATATATTTACATAGGCTATGTATAATAATATTATGTGCCTTTAGTACTAAGGTCAACCCAATGTTAACTTAAACTAACTTAAACTAACTGAGGTTAAATAAACAACAAAGTTAAACTAACCATGGCTAAGTTAGGCCAAAATAATTATGGTTAAATTAAGTTAGGTTAAATTATTTATGGCTAAAATAAATTAAAGTATATTAATTATGGCTAAATCAAGTTAGGCTAAACTAATTATGGTTAAATTAAGTTAGGCTAAATTATTTATGGCTAAAATGAATTAAACTATATTAATCATGGCTAAAATAAATAAGGCCAAACTAATTATGACAAATAAATTAAAATAAATTTATTATGGCTAAACTAAATTAAGCTAAATTAAATTAACATGAAATAAATATGGCTAAATTAAATTAGGCCAAACCAGTTATGGCTAAATTAAGTTAGGTTAAAATATTTATGGCTAAACTAAATTAGGCTAAAACTAAAAATGGTTAAATTAATTATGGCTAAACTAAATTATGTTAAATTAAATTAAGTTCAACTAAACCGTGGTTTAAATATATATTCAAGTTTTTAAATTTTTATTTGTCAAATATATTTAAATATTTGTTTTGGTAAGTAAAATTTTTTGATGTTATTTTGTTTGGAATATTTTTCAGAAAATGTAAATTTGATTAAACAAAAAATTATTTACAATCAATTAATATGATAATATTAAAATTTATTATAAATGTTCATAATTATCAATTAAATGTCTATTATAATTATAATCATAATCAATCAGTTATATATATATATATATATAAATAGGCTATACGAATTAACCTACAAGTACATAAACATCTTAAGCTAATTACTAATTTAAGTTAGATAATAATGTTAGAATCATATTTTCATTAAGTAACTATAATTATTAAAAATATCTTATAATCATCTTGGAAGTGAAAAAAACAAGGAGTAATGAAAAATTAACAAGAAAAAAACATGAAAAATAAGAAAAATAAGTTTTTTTCCAAGTTACAAAACGTGTTTTTTTTCTTTTCTTTGGACCCCTCCTACTTTCAAACCTCATAACTTTCTTATTTTTTATTCATTTTAAACGATTTAAAGTGCTATAGGAGCGCCAACTGAAGTTCTACAAATCATATTGCTAATTTAATAGTAAAAAAACCAACATAAAAGGAACTTTTTGGGTGTTTAAGAATCGGCCTTTGTAGTGTTCAATGGTCTTTTTTGAATTTCTGACCCCCTTTACTGCGGGGGACCATAACTTTCTCACTTCTAATCCATTTTCGACGATTCTTATTGTGTTAGATGCGCCAAGAAGATGGATTCAAGTTTTGTTTAGACACCAGAATCAATAGAACCCTCCCCTGGCTGCTATACTCTAATACATTATTTGCATCTGATGTGCAACTAAGTTTATTCATGAGGTTTGCAATGGAATTTTTTATCCCACATCCTTTAGTTTCCAATTCTATTTGGCTCAGTATATAAATAGGAGCAATACCTATATAGTAACAAACACTAAATACCATTGGGGATGAATGAATTTAAAAAGCTTGACCTTTATAAAATGGTTAATCTTAAAAATAAAATCGGATTATTCTAACCTTATTTATATGGCCTAAACCTAGCTATGTTCAACCTACTTACATACGTAAGTAAACCTATTTACCTAATAGGATTTAATAATAACCTACCTACATAGCAACACGTGTCAACATCATATTAGCCATAAATTGGATGATTTAGATTTTATTAATGAATATTTTAAAATAGGTGAGCCTTAATTTCCACGTGTCACCATATAATTGGTGTTTTAAAAATGGACACGTGTCAATTGGTCAATGAACTTTCCATGGTGTGCCACGTGTCATCATCTTAGTGGCATAAATTTTAATGATTGACATTAATCCAATGAATTTTTTTATTTTGAAAACACAAAAATAATTAATTAATGACATGTGTCCACAAGCTAATTATCTAAATTTTAAACATGTGTCATATTTTTATTAGTTACATTGTAGTTGCAAGGAGAGTTGCACATAAGGTGCAACTACATTTGGATTAGTATGTATGGATGAACATGTATAATAGCACCGTATATACATGTTGCATACGTAGTGTCGCATGCAACTGAATGTCATGTGCAACTTGTCTTATGCAACTACACAAATTTGCAGTTGCATGTGTCACATGCAACTAAATTTTAGTTGCAAACGACAATTGCAAAACCCAAAATTTCTAGTAGTGTATATGGCAAGATGGAGGCCATTAATGTACAATGAGCAAAAACTTTGTTGGAGCTGGAGAATACCTATTTGCAACATAAAGAATAGTTGACAAAAGTCAATATTGACATGGAGAATTGTACCCATGAACTTGAGGTACAAATCCAAGAATTGAAAGGTGAATTAGAGACATTTCATAAAACACCAAGTAAAGTTTTTCAAACCACCTACATGGGTAACCAATTGAAGGAGTTTGAGGAATTACTTTTGGATAATCCTTGTTTAAGGTGTAAAACCAAACATTAGCTGATAAAAACCCGAAATGGAAGGAATGGTGGTAAACTGTATAAGACATTACAGAAGAACAAATCGAAGACAATTTGGAGATTGCTCGTGCATATGAAGAAGCCTACTTGAATGAACTAGTTGCATACCAATTGCATTTTGAAGGTTATAAGTATGACCAACTTACTAGCAAATTGGTTGAGGTACTTGTTAATGTTTTCCAGAAATTTTCATGTGTGTAAGTAACAACTATAGTTACAAGTTCTTAGAGTGAACGTGTTGTCACTACTACTAAGGAATTTGAGCCCATTAGAGGGGGATAAAAGTTGGCCACTGTTTCTTGTACTTTACCTTTGCCCATAGAATCTATGGAAGTATTTGTTGTAATTGTTAGCATTTAGGTAGAAGCCTTGGAAAAACTTGTCACTCCAAAACCCATACCCTTAGTTATACTAGAGATTAGATTAAACACAAAAGCTATTTTTATTGACAATATTACCCATGCCTTTGGAATTTTTAAGACTCAAGATATAATACTAAACGACACACCTGTTGCGGAAGGACCATGATTTCAATCAATTCCTTTGGTTGAACCTATTGATACCACATGTGAACAACATGTTGATGATTTAATTATAGGTGTTAAAGAGGTAGTTTTAGATGATTGATTTCGAATACACAATCTAGTTTTCAAGGGGGGTGATGTTAACCCATTTTTTTAGTATGTATATAATAACCAGTTAAACCAATTGGTAATAAGTGAAGTAATATAATCTAAGATTATTTTAGTTTTTGGTTAACAAGTCTTAAGTTAACTGGTTTGTTATGTGAATTGGTAACCAATCTGTTACAGTAACTAGTTGTTAGCAAAACAAGTTGATTTAAACTTGTGACCAATAACTTTGTTATTTTGATTTTGAAGTTTATATTAGCTAGTGATTATTTAAGTTGAAACAAAACTTATGAGTTAGTATAAATAGGACTTACAGTTGGATCTAGGGATCTTTAGTTTTTGTAACTCTTGGAGAGTTTTAAAATTTTGAACTAGTTTACTTGGATTTTCTTTTGAAGCTTTTCCCTTCTATTTTTGGAATGCAAGATGTAAAATAGTTTGTTTTTGATGAATAAGCAAGAGACTTCAATGCTTCTTGTGTTTTGATATTTTAGATCTAGAGAACCAAACCACACTTGTTGATAATTTTAATAAACCAAAATTAGAAAATAAAAAAAAACATGTAAAATTAAAGGGAATAGAAAACACCATTAACAAAGATGAGTAAAGTGCATTGGTATAGTTGAGGAACAAAAAATATTGTTCTATTCTAGTAATCATGTATGCCCAATGTGCCACAATAACCTTCACTGTTTCATGTTTTGTTAGCACCACCTTTTATTTCCAAAAATATTGTTTTTCCCAAAATGACCACAAATCAAGCTCCATTGCAAGTAAACATATGACAACAATCTCTACTTGCAAATTATGAGCTTGATAATTGAATAATCTTAAAGTCACAAGGATGGGTTCAATGGATTTCTATATTGTTGCAATTGCTAATGATTATGTTGGCCAAAATACAATGGTGTTTGTGTATTCCAATTGACCAAGCTAGTCCATTGTGTTGCTTTTTCACAATTCCATTTACAAGTACTAAATAATTATGTCCACCCATCCTTGCTTGTCTATTTGATAGTTATGGTATGTAATCTACACACATGTCAATGGTATGCAATCTGCACCTATGTCAATGGTATGCAATAGTCTTGCTGAATGGGTGCGATCATATCCAATGAGCCAAAAAGGTTGTTGGACCATTAAAAAAAAAATCAAAATTGGATAAATATTTATGTTTTGTCATTTAAAGCCATGGAAATCATGGCAAGTTGTTTTTTCCTTCATATCAATGTTAAGGAATTCAAATTGATGAATTTTTTGATTAAAATTTGATTTAGGACCTTTGAAAGTGATCACCTATGGTGTTAGATAGGAATCAATTTTGCAAAGGATTATAAAAATGACTCATATAATAAAAACCCATTTGATGGGAAAAAATTAAGAGGATAAAGACCTATAGCCACATTAAAAAACACCCATACCTTTAAATATGTGGAATTGTAAAACTTTAAAAATTCAAAGAACTTTTCAGAATTGATCCTGAATTTTTAAACTTCAAACTTCCTTTACCATACATAAATGGGGTAAAATGTATATGATGTGTTAAATTATTATTATTTTTCTATAAAAGAACATATAAATTTATAAATAAATAAAATGGTTGTGATTTGAAATTATTATCATTTAAAAAGATAAAACACTAAATTTATAAGGAATTGAGACACTTTCAAAAATTCATATTTATTCAAAAATGATAAACAAAACATTTGTCATGTATTTGGACAATTATAAACATTTATTACAACAAGTTGCAAAAAAAATTATTCCAAAATTCATTTGTATGAAAAATTTGTTTTTAAGAAAAAAAACATGTAATCCCTTTCTAAAGTAATCATGTTGGCTCATTGTATTTCGTTTACACTCGAATAGAAAAGCATTCAATGTGGTGAAAGTCTAGTAGTTTTCAAAAAAGTGCTCCAACCACTTGATTACTATAAAATAATGAGTGAAATAAATTCCCAGTTCCTTCACCTACCAATAAGACAAGTGAAATCAATTGGTCAATCAAGTCATTTAGCCTAGTATATGAAAGATCTATACATGTTCATCTCAATGGATCAACATCTAATTCTTAGAGACAATAAATGCCCCCCACCTAATCAATATTTTATTTTTTCTACACATATGTGATTTTCTTGTCATACCAATGTCCTAATGTGAAGATGAAGATAGACAAAGAGCAAATGTAAGCATGAACATAGCTTTTGAAGCTTTGATTATGAAGAAAAAAAAGAAGGTGGAAGGAAGAACCTCCATTCGAAAAGCAACAACAACAGTGATAATAGCGACATATTCAAAAAATGGGTGGTGCAAGAGGGGGTGAACAAGTTTGGGGTTGAAAAATTCTTCTTCATAATAATTGAATCTTTTTACCAAGTTTTGCACCGATAAAAAAATAGATCCACATGTCTTGGGTTATTGCCACCAATGCGAGAACATCACTCCATTAAAAAAAAAAAAAAAAAAAAAAAGAAGAATCAAAAGCTTATTTGTGTCAAGGATTTCCAGTCATTGATTATAGAACCCACAAAGGGATGTTTTTTATTAGAGATCATGATAAATCTATCTCCCACATTTTCATCCTTCATTTCATTAACAAACATATTATACAATGTGAAACAATATATTCACATATATATTTTATAAATGGATAATATATCAATCACATTTCATAAAAATATAATAATAATTTTATTTCAGTTATATTATGTATGATGTATAATATTTTTAATTTGAATCTAATTTCTTAAAATAATGTTAGATAATTAATTAATTTGATGGAATTTTAAGTTTAAAATTT
>Ga0209208_10006983_pt1 | contig 15471 bp, 10 predicted proteins | sample S1TSphfallax_3_FD_187694 | JGI IMG/M metagenome (GOLD analysis project Ga0209208, IMG submission 187694) | Host-associated microbial communities from peat moss isolated from Minnesota, USA - S1T2_Fd - Sphagnum fallax MG (SPAdes) (version 2) | ecosystem: Host-associated > Plants > Peat moss >...
GAAAGTACAAAATACTCTACATGTTGTGTATTTAGTTTTATTATAGGGTCTGTTACAGTCCATGCTGTTATGAAATTGTTGTTTGGAGGAGTCAAATTTGTTGTTGCCTGCAGAATGAATTATCATTCTTATTATTATTATTATTATTTTAAACTTGTGTGCTTGGTGGTGGGATTGTGATTTTCAGGTGCAAAACTTGGGGAATAGCCTGTGGGTTGTAACTTGTAACTTGTCATAGTAGTTCAGTAAGGGCTTGCTTTGCATTCCAAACCCTAATGCTTATGCTAGGTATATACTTAATGGGAATAGCAGTTGTTGACATCCCAATATGCGAACTTTTTTTGGCTTTGTTTATTGTGGCCATTTACTATCCAGATCTGAAAATGTTGATATGAAAGTGCTTTGTTTAATGAGGATAGTTACCACCCATATCTGAAAATGGTGATATGAGATTTGCTGCAGTTTTAATGTGTTTTCCAGACTGAAGGACAAAAAATAAGAGGTCCTTTCTAATGCTGTTGGATAGGCTCATGTGAATCACATCTGCTCTCAGCCGTCTTATTATACTCTAGTCACTATACTCAACAATCCGGCCAGCTTCATCCACACTCAAGTCTCTACATGTCTTCCCCACCCCCAATTGTTGTCAGCTGTGGTCTCCATTTTAACTGTGATTATACCCTAGTCACTCGACAACAATCCGGCCAGCTTCATTCACACTCAAGTCTCTCCATGTCCATCATTGTTGTCGGGTGTGGCCTCCATTTTTACTTGCCACACAATCCGACCAGTTTACATGACTCAGTGTGTCTTCCACACAGTGTTTTGAGTCTCAGCACATATCTCTAGTAGCACTATGCATTCCAGTGTATACTGCATCTCCATTTTGCAGGTCTGCTCATGTGGTAGGTAGATCCTCTAGTCCAAAACTCCTCCTGTACAGTACTAGTCAAGAAGCAGCATCATCTCTTTCTTGAGGGCATGCAAGTCAGATTTAACCCTTGACGAGCCCAACCCTTTCAAAACCTAGTATTTTGCATCTACTTAGATTTTCCTCCTTAGTTAGAAATCTGGCCCAATCTACTCGTCGATGTATGGGATTATAAAACCAGTTGTTGGACTCAAAAGTTTACACATCCAAAACTATTTGTTAGAAAATTCAGTCAAAATCAAGCAAATGATTATAAGATATAAAAGCCAGATTCAGCTCATGTGAGAGAACCAGGCAGGCGTTGCACGAGGCAAGAGGTGGACCCCAAGCTTCACCAGCCAAAAGAGGATGCAAAACATGACACCCATGCATGCATACGCACACACTACTAATAATCGGCACTCACAATGACCAAGTTAGGTACTCACAAAACAAACTTCAAGTCAAAATGGATATGATCAAAAAACCTCACATTTTCTCAGGTTGTGAAATTGAGGAACTGTGAAAACAGGCTCCCAACTAATACAAGGGTAAGCCAAGCCAACATGTAGCTCTTGGAACTCTTGGGTCAGCACATAACTGAGTTTCCAGGATTAGCCCCTTGCTACCCACCTGTGGCTAACCATGGTGGTTAGTTCAGTTGCTGTTTTTACTAACCTACCTACTAACAACCCAGAAGCAGGTTGTTAACCTAGAAGTTACCTATTTTCCTACCTATCTACCTATATATAGGACCTACTACTTAGCGAATGAGTTACCAAGGTGACACCCTATATTTTAACTGAGTTGAGGTTTCATCCACAATTGGGCCTTCCTTCTATGTGCCCAAAGAGGTTGTGTGTGAAAGAGGGAGGGAGGGAAGGGTAAGTTAGACCCTAAAATAGTTAGTGACTAAAGGTTAGGTTCTTTGGTGAGTAAGTGATTTTGGCCTCCCATTTTAATAAGCATTTCAGAGAGCTCCTTGAAGCATCTTACCTCAAACAAAAAGCTGTCAGGGGGGGAAGGAAAGAGAGCGAGGCTAGAGCAGATGCTTGCAGTTAAATGTTGAACTTAATTGTTGTTGGAAGACTAAAGATCTGGCACCTACTCATCATGACTACTTTCTGTTATGTACTATTCCACCCACCTATGGAAAAATTCTAAAGACTAATAACAAGGGTTTTGTAAGTCCCTCCTGATCCGCATCAAACACCTGCTTCTGACCTCCACCTGCTCTGGAGGGTGCATCATCATTATCTATCAATCTAAGAGCTATTCTAACTAGTGTTGTCCAGTCCTTTGAATTAGAGAGGAACCTCTCCCTCTTTTTTTAGTTTTTTAAGAAATTGGGTAGAGTTTTTAGTACAGTTTTTGAGAATGGTTTTTTCAACACTTTCCAAACGAATTGGAGCTCGATCTGGTTAAGACTAAGTTCAGTTTCATCTACATTGCATCCGTTGAAAACTAATAATTCGCTTAAACAGGTACTCACCTTCGTGGAGGGAGCTACTAGTGTAAGAAAAACTACTAATAAATTTTTTTTTGGAAGAGGAATCGAGTCAAGGAAACTAAATCTTGACAGCCAATGAGACAATGTAGTCGGCTTACCTTTTAAATTTTTTTGGGGCGGGGGAAGACAAGTAGAGGGGAGGGGGAGCTGATTTTTTTGGTTTGTTTTCCTGGGGGAGAGGGGGAATTGACAAAGTGGCACCCTCTGAGGATGGAACCAATGATTTGGCAATTACCTAGATAATGGTTCATTGATAGTTTATTGAGTTAGAATTTCAAAACAAATCTCATTCTTTTCTAGAACTTCACCAAAATGTGATGGCAATTTTTCTTTCTTCTTTTTGTTTCATGATGCAACATGCACCCAACACTATCACAATTTGACCCATAAAGTTTGTTGAAAGTTGAATTGTCAGTAAAGTTGGATAGATTGTGAATATAAACATTTTGTTTGGCTAATACATGTGGTGGAATGTGAAACACCATATCCATTGAATCTTTATGGAAGGAAATAATATGAGGGCAAAACTTAGAAATGCATTGAAATCAATGGTCTCCCAAGATTGTTCTTGTCATGTTGGGGTTTATTATGTAGTTGATCTTTTTTTATTTATGTTCTTGGTGTCATTTGAAAGTAGCTACTCTTGACAATGATTTGAAGAGATATGATTTGCAGTAATTTAGAAAGGAGTGGCATAGTTGTTTTCAATACAAAAGAACAACTTGTGTACATGTGTGGTTGCTCTCACTAAAGAGGAGACTTTGTTTATGAATGTGATTTTTTGTTTTGTGTGTGTGTGTGTGTGTGTGTGTGGATTTGTATGGGATAGAGGAGGAGCAACGAAAGAGGATAGGAAAAAAAATAATGAAAGGATTATTCTCAGTAGAGAGGAAAAACAAAAGTGTGTGTTTAATTATTTTTAGCAAAGTTCTTTTTTTGTGATTTTTGTGTGTGTGAGAAGTGTGTTGTTATGGGTGTATGTTTAGTTTAGTTATCTATTGGACTTTTATGTTTGTGTGTTGCATTACAAGAGATCCAAAGAAAGAATGTTGAAATGGCAATTTATGTGTTTCATGTTGAGTTTTGATTTTGGTTGTTCCCTGCAAGGGTGACTTTAATTATAGTTCAAAATTCAACATGAAAAGGCAAAAGGAAGCTAATAAAAAATAAGGCAATTTAATGAAGGATAGCTCTAATAATTAAATCATATAGTAATAATAATATAGTAATAACCATGGTGAACCAATGCATATATTACTATCGTCACCTTTTAAAGCGGGTTATATGCACTATTGATAGGCTCATTTTTGTGACATTATTTTGGTTTTTAAAATACCCATCTTGTTTTAATGTTTCCTAATAGAACATGTAATTTTAAAATTAACAATTAGGCCTTGGTTTTAAATTGACAACTTGATTATCAAAAACATTTGTAATTAGCTTTTGAGAAAAGTGTATGGACACTTTTAATAGCTAATTAAAGTATGTGTATTGGTGTTAGCTAATGAAAATATTTAAGATTTAAATAAATGTGGAACAAGTATGGGGCCTAGCACCAAATATTGGTCAAGTTTTTGACCGAGTATACAAGTATACAATAATTAAAGATCAAATTGGTAAATGCCTAGGATTCACCTCCCACTTAGGGTTTCCAAATTTTGTAGATTTGCCCCTACCCCCACCCATAGCATGGTCCCATCCTCAATAACCACCACTACCATCGACCCATTGCAAATAATATGCAAGGGTATTTAATATAAAACCAAATTAAATTCCCTTTTCATACTTGAAAAGATTGGCGTTGAATTTAAGATTTAAGGTTTAGTGAACAAAAATTTTAAAATGTTTTAAAGTTTGTAGACTTTAGACAACTAAAACTTGTAGCCATTTACTTTTTCTTTGAATGCGGTTATTTGAAATTGAAAAATATTTTCACACCAATGGAATAAAGTTTTAATGTCTCATTGGTTTTAATGGTGATAAAAGATCATTAAAGACTATGGAAATCATAAACAATGTTAGAATTGAAAAAAAAAAATAGTTTGAGAAGCTTCGATTGTTTTGTATTCTGGTGTAAACTTGTTTAAATAAACTTTTGCTCTTGTACTTTGTTTTATGTGTTGATTTTGTGTACATTGCTCTTTTGTCAAACGTTAAAAGTTTTGTTATAATTTTGTCATTTTAAACTTTCATTCAACTTGTTGAAGGTTTCTACTTTCAAGGTGTTATGGTTGTTTATTAGGGTTGTCAAAAGTTTTGTTGGGTTTTTTTTTTGTTTTCTTGTTTGTTTGTCAGGGTTGTCAAAAGTTTCATCGAAAGCTTCTACTTTCAATTATTTTATGTGTGTATGTTTTATATGTCAAATGCATACAATCATTTTTGTTATGTGAAAAACCTTCTTCCAAGCTTTCAAGGTCATTAGAATTTCCAAGGTGTTTTATTTGTCAAGGTTATCAAAAGCTTTCTTGAATGTCATAATTCATATGCATTGTGGAGTGTGTTCATTTCTTTAGTCACTATTGTTAAAAGCTTTGTCAATTACTTGGTTTGTTGTTTCAAGCTTTCAAAATACCTCCTTTGTTGTTTATTCACCTCACCCCTTCTTTCATAGATTGCATATAGTAATTGTGATGGATTTTTCAAATAGTTTAGTTGATTTGCAATGTTTTGATGTGCATGCACTATTACAAAATGTGGGTGCAGTTCACTAATCCTTGTTCAGTAGACCAGTGAAATCACTTGGCGTACAAGGACACCTTTTGTTGTAAGGATGACCTTAGTCCCCCCACTACAAATTATATTAATAGTAATAATATTGAAGGTGAAGGGTGAAGATCATGTAACTGAATAATAATGGGTTGTTCAAGTTCAGTTAACAAATATGAAAAATAAAATAATACATGGAAACCTTTGTATTGCAATTCAAGCACATGGACCTTTTTCTACATGAACAACAACCAACATTTTGATTTTACTCAAAACCAAATAATGTGATGTGTCATTTGCCACAATGAAACAATAGTCTTCAAATTCTAACCTTATGCACTAGATCTCAAAAACAATTCATTGTCTACTTCAAGTCCAATGGCATAATTGCCATGAAAAAACATGTGGAGTTGGAACGCGTTGCCTTGTTGAGGATTGGAAGAAGTAAACAAATGCCTTAGATTTTCACTTGAATGTGAGTTGGCCACTTAGGCATCCATTGTTACCCCAGCTTTGATTTTTGGATTTTTCTCCTCTACCAACCATTTCGAAAAAGACCATGAAACCCAAATTGTGTTCTTAAAATATGTAATGTTGTATGTTTTAAAAGGCTTTTTGCTAATGAAAATAGTTAAATCCATTTGGTTGCACCAAACAACTTATAACTTATGTTCAAAGGTTATATTCCCATCAAAGAAATTGTTTGTGGAGGAGGTTTTGCTTGCTTTAGAGGAAAAAACTTTGGTCACATCTATACAACTTACATTGGTCACATGGTTGTCTACCACATGTACTTTTGATATGTGGATGCTTGCAAGGGCACATATTATGTTTGTCATGGTGTCAATTTTTAGTCCAATAATTGTGTGTGACAATTGATTTGTTTGAGGCTATTGAAATTAGAGGGGTAGCCATGGCTTTAAGACTATGAGCACTCCTTGACAAGTTTTCCTTCACGAAGAAAATTATTTTCTATGTCAAAGACAAGGGGTTCAAGTTGTAATTTGTGCAACTACTTTAAGTGGTATGATGTAAGTGTTTGGGCATGTTGGAGCCTTTTCACGGGTCTTGCTTCAAGCATGCCATATGCAAGGCCTACCAATGTGCTATTACATAAGAAAAAGTTTGTTAAAGACTAACCTATGCATATGTAAAGGCATAATAAACTAACATTCAAAAGTGTATTACTTGATTTAAAATATTTAGAAAGGGAAAGTAATAATGGGAGCAAGCATGCATAAATTCTAAATTGAAGCCCAAAAAATTAAGCACGTCTATGAAAACAATATATGTGATTTGTTTTTTCCCATTTTATGTTTATGATTCTAATCAAATTTTTGCATTAAATTTATGTTTGTTGGGATACATTTTTTGGGAGATTTTATTCTTGTTTTTTCTAATTTGGTTTTTTTTTAAAGAATTTTTTGCAAATCTTATTTTTGTGTTTTGTAGATTTAGTTTTTTGTACAACTTTTATTTTACAAGTTGGTTTTTTGCAAGTCTTGTTTTTGTGCCTTGGATGTACATCAATTTTTAATTTTCAAAGTTGCAAGTTTGCAAGCTAGGTTTTGTTTTTTCAAGAAGCATCAAGATTCCAAATGTGTTGTTGCTTTATGTTAGAATCACCAAAGTGTGGCATTACAAAGTCACATACCTTTTCCAAGAACCCAAGTAGTTTGTAAAATTACAATGAATGTTTTGTCATTGATTGTTATTGATTGTGTTATGAACCACATTTCATCATTCTACATGTTGTGCATTTTGTGAAAAAATGTTGTTATGGTTGTTCATACTAGCTTGGTAGATCCATAAATTTATTTATTTTTAATCAAGAGTTGGAAGAATTTGATGCATTTAGTTTAGATATTAAAAATGAAGATTTGTTTTACACCACATACTTAATTGTAAATAGTTTGAAGGACCTTGTTGGGTAGAGAGTTATACATTTATTAATTGGTGTTTTATTGACGAGGATAGTTGCAAATGCACCTTGACCCTATGGGTTTTTATTTTATGGAAATTTCCTCAACAATTGATAAATGGTGACATGGATTTCATGCATTGCAACCTCCCAATTTGAAATAAAAATGATTTTTTCCATAGCTAGAATCTTGATGCACTCCAAATATGTTGTCTTTAAACAAAAAATCATGACAAGCTTTATATTTTGTCAACAAACATTGTCCAGGTTACCTACTAGGTGTTTTTGTGAATTATGTTGATATTCATTTGGGGCGTGTATTTTGTGTGTCATTTGTGGGTTTAATTTTTCTTTATAAATATTTTGCATTTTGTTTTAGTGTTCTTGATAAACCCGCTTGAGTTTTAGTTAAATGACTAGGTCACATACCTATTTAAATTGATATCCAAACCTTCACCCTATACATGTCTAACTTTAATTGTGAAATAATCACCTTGGGTGGTTCTTTAAATCTTTAAATATTAAATCAATTGGACTCAATTGATTTTTTAAAAAGAAAAAATCGTAAAACTTATATCTATTATTAAAAGAATGAAATACCCACCACATTAATTTAGATATGCGACCATAAATCAATTTGTTCCATGTGCACTTTGGGCAACTAACACCCATCATGTTGGTACTAGTGTTGGGTGGATATATATATTTTTTATATTTACCAATTCCGGTTATTTGGCTATTTGTTATCCGTCAATTTTAGTTATTATTATTTTTATTTTAAAAATCCATTGTAATATCCTGCAAGGATATCATTAAAAATATATAATGCTGGATTTCAATATGACCGGATATTCGTCAACATTAATATTACTATAAAAAAATTTCTATAAATATTAATATAAAATTTTGAATTTTTTAAAAATATATATTTTACAAATTACAAGTCCAAAAATTCATCTCGCTCAAATTCACCTTCATATTGTTTTAATTCTTCATATAAGGGCAATATTAGCTTCAATCAAATCTATCAAACTATAAGGTGAACTACAACCCACCCTAGGATCATTAGGCCAAATTTTATTAACAAAAATAATCTCATTTAAATTATTTGAGTATAAGCAATATCTCTCCAAATTTGTAAAAATTCCAATCAATGAAAAAAAATCTTTTAGTTTCTATCTAAGAATCAACAATGCCAAGAATTTGACGAACAAAAAATGCCACAATTGGAAATAAAGACTCATGTTTCACTCACCACTCTAAAGGACATTTAATTTCCTTAACATTCATTTGAAACCTTATAAACATCAACAATTCCTTGTTCACCACCTCTTTTGTTGGCTCAATGGTTTTAGCAAACATCTCAAAAATGTCCAATCTACTTTCTTCATTAGTTTACATATTTGCCATAGGTCCAAATTCTACCATAGGGTGGAGGATGTGGTAGCATCTCAAAAACATAGGAAATAAGGATCATTGGTCATACTCTTCCACAATGGAAACAACTTGCTCTTGGCGAATAAGAGATGAAATTAACTTTAAACTTTTAAATCTAGGGTCTAACATCAGGGAAAACATGTTATGTGTTTTATTTCCTTCATACTTTTTTTAAATGACAGAAAACCATTTAAAACACCACATACTTTTCTTCTAATGTTAGATGCAAGTAATGATAATTCATGGGCTACAACAAAATCATCATCAATTAAATCCTACAAGTTAAGTGAAATTCCAAATTCTTCTATAAGTTTTAGGCTCATAATGATTGTTACATTCAAAACATCAAAAAGTAACCAATGCCCACAAGATTGGTTCAATACACAAGCATTTTCAATTAAAAACAAAATATCAACAATTATTTGAAATATGTGCCAAGTTAAAGGTGGAGGGACACAACAAGTAACCCTCATTGTAGTTTGTTGACTGTAACATAAGATAATTGTTGCCTTGAATTACAATGCCTCTTGAAATAAAATGATCTTATTTGCAAACTTGCAAAAGTACATCAAGGATCAACAAAAAAATGTTACAATTAAAATAAACTATAAACAATAAACTTGCAAAAATGGAGCAAAAAATTAAATGTCTAAAAACAAAACTAACCTGATTTTCATTGGAATGTTTAATTCCATGGGTCTTAAACCAGCTTCAGTGTAAGCTTTATTCCATTTTTAATGACCTTTACCAAATTTCTTTGGCCAAATAATGCATTTTTGCAAATCTACTTAGGCATATTTAATAGAAACATATTTCAAGTTCTCACAAACTTTGTCATTAGTTGTGGCATATTGGCACGCTTTGGAAAAAACATGACCAAAATAGGTTCCCTAAAACCTTTCTTCCAAACCTAAATTTTCACATTTAATAACATATTTCAAAACATTGGTCAATGTATTTAAATTTGAACCTTCATCGTTCACATATGTTATGATCTTATTTCTCAAGTCATATGCATATAAAAGTTTAATAAGATTTTTAACCAACGTTTGTCATGTAGTTTCAATAACTTCAAACAAACCAAGAGTAACATGTTTTGGATTCTAATCAGATCCCAAAAAAATTATGATCAAGACAAACACATCATGTGCACCTTTGGACATCCACAAATCAAAATTGGTAGAAACACAATTACAATCATTTAGCAAAATCAAAACATATGTTTCCTTAAATTCTCCACCAATTCACGCAAAATAGTGTTTGAAAATAATTTTCGAGAAGGGAATTGCACATGATGACGTAATTTGTAACACTAAATGATTTAACCACACACTTTCCACAAATTGCAAAGGCAAATGATTTTTCACTATTAAAAGTGCAAGATTTTCCACAAACATTTTTTGCTCCACATCATTTTTTTTGAATGGATCTTTTGAAGCAAAAAATTCAGATATGGAAGAATTGGAAATAAGAGACCTTTTCTTTGTAGATTGTTTCTTTAAAAAAATTCCCTTTTTTATTAATTTATTCTTGAAACCTTTTATAAATTGTTGAACGATCTGCATCAAGATGTTTTTGCAGACATGTTATGCCATTTGTTTTATAATATGTTATTAAACCCTTTCATAATTGTCTTCTTGAATTTACAATAAACAATGCACAACTAAATATGATGCAAAACATTTACAAGCAAGCAAAAAAATAATATTGCAAAACAAGTAAGCAAAGATAAAATTGTCAAAAGTACAAGGGTTTATGTTTATCTCCAAAAAAATTTATAACAACCCTTGCACCACAAACCAAAAGCCAAAAAAACAAAAAAAAAAAAGGAATAAAAGACATGAGGATTTTTTCTTTTAAATGAAAATAAACAAAGGGAAAAATACTTATTGAAAAATCTAGGTTTTTGATTCTCAACTCCTAATCACTCCTAATTCTTGCAAGAAAGAATGCAAGGGCGTAGTACAAGATTCTTCAATGAATAACAACACACCAACCACAAAGGCAACATGAAGAACCTTGTACCTAAAATAGAAGAGGAGTAGGGCGAAGAAGAGAGTAATGGTGCACAAAGAGGAAAACAATAGGGTGAAAAGGACAACAACATTGCAAAGAGGATAATAATAATGCAACATGAAAAGGAGAACAATAGTGTGGCGTGAAGAGGAGAATAGTAGCATGATGTGAAGAAGATAGCAACAACGTGGTGCGAAAAAGAGAGTAATAGTGCGACATGGAGAGGAAAACAATAGGGCAAAGAGGAGAGCAACAACATAAGGCAAAGAGGAGAATAGTAGTTTGACACAGAGAAGAAAAAAGCATGATGAAGAGGAGAGCAACAAGGTGAAGAGGAGAGTAGTAGCACGATGCGAAAATGAGAGCAACAATGCAATGTGAAAAGGAGGCAACAACTAGAAGAGGAAAACAACAGGGTGAAAAGGAGAGCTGAGCACGAGGAGAGGGAGAAAGGAGAAAATGGGGCCCGAGTTGAGCTTGAGCCCCATTTAAAATTAGATTTAGAATTGTTTTTTTCTTTAGGTCTAATGGTAGTGCCCACAATAATATTTTCCCTTGTAACGACCTACACTGGCACCACAACCTTTTTTTCATTCTAATAGCCTACACTAACACCACAAGTTTGTTTTGAGCCCCGTAACAACCTATATATTATGTCCAGATATTATATGGTCTGATATAATCATTATTTTGATATTCAGAGATAAGGATATCACTTCGGATATCAAAATTTTGATAGCCAAAGGATTTCAAAAGTGATATCCGGTCAAGATATCTGTATTTTCAGGATATCCACCCAACACTGGTTGATACCATGGCAAAAATCCCAAAATCCATTTAAATTATTTGTAAACATTACAAAGATCCCATGCTAAGACTAAATGAGGGTCTCTGAGTTCAAACTTCAAACCTAACATTTGTTAGGCTTAATATGATGGTCATTTATAAGAGGCCTCACTCAAAAGGGTAAAGCTACCAAAGTGGGTGCTGGTTCACCCATGGCCCCCCTGTGTACTAATTAGAGACTACATTGCTGAACAAACACTAGGGAGGAGAACTAAGTAGCCTGGTGGTGGTGGTGGTGGTAAGCATAGAGGTAAGGAGATAGAGTGGATGACTTTTTTGAAGCTCATCCACTGATTCTTTTAACTGTTGATATGATACCAGTGAAGGTACTGGTTCCTCCTGCCCCTACTAGTATGTAATATACTGGTAACAAGTGCAAGTGGAAATGGGAAATAGGCTAAATAAAGAGGGAGATAGAATGGTGCTGGGTTACCTGTAGCCTACTACTGCCTGCCACAGTAGTAAGGGGGGTGTGGGGTTATTTTGCAGTGTGCCCACCATCCCTCCTCCCATACCTACACCCAGTTTCAGGCACCAGCAGTAGTCAGAAAGTTGCAGTAGGAGTAGAGAAGAGAAACAGATAAAGAAGAAGCTGTCATTGCTAAATCCACTAAGTAATTTGACTAGATTAACCTAGTTTCTAGTAATTCAACTAACCATGATTCAACCCCCCCTAGTTTGAGCTAGGGATCACAAAATCTACTAGTGAACACAAGTTGTGGATAAATCATAGAATGTGTGAAAAAAACATTCCCAATAAATACATACTACTACTATAAGAAATTGGAAGAAAAATCCCCCAACAAAAAACACCAGGAGTCTTGAAGTTTAGTTAGTGGTATAGGTGGTGACTTTATGCACCACAGCAGCAAGACTCTTATGAGTGAAAGTGCTGATCAAAAGAAAAGGTTCAGTAATAATAAAAACATTAAGAATGTAATAAGAATAAGCTTCTTCTTTGATTCTAGCTGAGTCCCAGAGATATTTAGTTGATTTGAAATTAAATTGATAATTAGGGACATTTTAGGCTAATCTAGTGTCTTATTGGCAAAAGAATTGTCGAAAGGCGACACACTTTTCTGAAAATGAAATATTTTGTTGCAGATTCTTTTTTTCTTTTTTTCTTTTTTGGGGAAAAGAATCACTTAAAAGCCAGAGAAAACTTTAAAATAAATAAATTGAGGACAGTGTTGTCACATTTATGTCTACTAAGTATTGTTTTAAGAGTTCCTTGAAATAATGTAATGAATTAAATCAAAATCTACCTAGGGATGCTCATGACCCTGGCTCCATTGAAAAATTGATTTCTTTTTTCTTTTTCTTTTTTTGGCTAGGATAAAGTTTTTATTATATTGAATTTGATGCAAAACATTTGTTGGATGATTTAGTAAAGCTTGAAGCACTATTATCCCCCTAAACATAAGACATGCCGAATACATAAATGCTACTTTTTAGTGTAAAATTTGCACTCTCCTGACCTCAAATGGTTTAATATCTATTGTTGTTTTTATCTAGTGAACCTCGGATCAAAAAAATTCTCTAACTTTAAAATGGTCAATTATTAATTCTAGACTTTTCAAAAGTTCAGAATTAACTTAAAATACATCATAAATTCTGCTACTAAACAAACTAGCATAAAATATGTGGAGTATAATATTAGTAAATAGTAGTAGCCTAGTAGTAGAAGTAAATTTTAGCACTAAGTTTTTTGTGTCCATTATTGTGTTGGGGTTGTTCATTACTGTAACACATGATGTGATTTTTTTGGGGGTTTGTAGTAGTAGTAGTAGTAGTAGTTTTGTGTGTATAGTAGTGTTGTTGTTGTTGTTGTTGATGACTACTGTTATTGTGATATTTTGTTTTGCACTAACTAGTAGTTTTGTTATATGGTGGGGAAGAGGTGATGGTGGTGGTGGTGTTATTGTTTAATGTGATTTGGGTTATGCTTAAATTGGTTCTTAAGTGTGTAAGCTTATAGTTGCTGTCTGCAATTGCTTGGCTTGTGGTCTTTTTGCTTTGCTCATGTGCACAGACATAGACTAAGTGTGGGTTTTTGCTTTCCTAATCACAACTCTAGTAGGAGAACTCTTTTTTTGTGGTTGCAGTAGAAGGTGGTGGTGTTGTTGTTGTTCTTGTTGTGGTGGTGGTGGTCTGTCTTGTAGAGCTTGAATCAATCCTCCCTTCCTTCCTTCCCTTTCCTTTCCTTTCCTTTCCTTCCCTTCCTTCCCTCCATTGCCTCATGAGTGTGTTTATGCTTTTGCTGTTTAAGTGAAGAGCTTGTGTTGTTGTTGCAGCAGCTGCTTACAAGTTCTTTTCTGCTGAGATCAGATTGAGCTGTTGCTGCTGCTAGCTAGTGTGACAGTTGTGCTGTTTGTCATTTGGTGTTGGAGGTAGCTTGGCTGCTTGCTTGCTTGCTTGCTCGCTTTCGTTTCACTCTCACTCATGTTGTAGCATTATGGCTTCTTCTTCTTCTTCTTGCTCGCGCGTGGAGGGAGAAGCTCTGGTGTAGCTCATGTACTGTACAGCTAGCTAGCTAGCTTGCTTGCTTGCTTTATCCTTTGGTTTTGATGTGTACACTTATCAGCTGATGATTCCAGCAAGCAAGCTTCAAGAGTATTTGAGCTCTGTTCTCATGATTTGGGCTTGCTTGAGGCGCATGCATCTGGGCAGCTTCGGTTCTTCTCTGGCACTCTAGCTTCATGAATCTCTGCAGGGGGCTGTGATCATCTGCAGCAGCGTGTAAGCTTCACTTCGCTGCTACTTTGACACACTAGAGAACTACTCGTTTTGAGTGCAGACTACCGTGCAGCAGCAGCAGCATTGGCATTTGTGACGAGGAGAGAAACTACTGCAGCAGGTCAGTCTGTAGTGGAGCTGCCGCGGCCGGACTTTCTCCTCCAGATCCAGCTCCCTAGTTGAGTTTCCACAGTCCAAGAGCACTTCGCAGAGGACGGAGTACGCCACTGGGCTTCCTGAAATTTCTAGACGTTTCCGGGTGAGTAGAAGACATGCCGGTAACTGCCAAAGGTGCAGGCGAGGCCGGCCCACCTACGGATCAATTAGAGATGGTGGGAAACTATGGCGAGATGGAGGAACAGAACCAAAAGCTGGATCAAGCTCTGGAAGCTGAACAGGCTCAACTTACTGATCCGTCAATGAATGGACATCTGAAGCGCCTCTTGTGGCACGGTGGCTCTGTGTACGATGCCTGGTTCAGTGCTGCTTCCAACCAGGTCGGTGCTTCTGATCATCAGCTGAATTGCAAACACATTGCGGCTGCAGAACTCGAGGTCCATATTTGTTTGTATATATATTGCAGCAAGCAAGCAGCCGTGAAGCTGCTGCTTCTTCTGCACTAGTACAGCCGATCTGAGTCAAGAGCTTGAATGTTGTTGTACTGTAGGGGAGGGATGGGATGGGATTGATGGATTGAGGAGAATTTCTTTCTTGGATTTCAATGGATTGACGGGTGGCTTGTTTGCAGGTGGCACAAGTGTTGCTCACACTGCCCTATTCCTTTTCGCAGTTGGGGTACCCATCTGGAATAGTGTTCCAGCTGTTCTATGGCGTCATAGGATGCTGGTCCTGTTACATGATCACCAGTCTCTATGTTGAATACCGCACCCGCAAGGAAAGGGAAGGTGTGCTTTTCAAGAATCACGTCATTCAGGTGAAGATTTCATATAGTACCTTCGTTGTACATGGTGTGCAGCAGCTTCAATACCATCATTGTCATTCACACTGGACAGACATCAGGCTTCAACCTGGTCTTGCATTTCAGGAAAAAAAAAGCATAGATCTAGCTGCAGTTTTCTCCTCCCCTTCTTCTTCAAAGTTTGCATTTTCCTTGTTGAGCATTCAAGTGAAGTTGGACTGGTTTCTTCTTCTTCTTCTTCTTCTTCTTCAGAATTTGGAATTTTCTTCTTGAGCATTCAGGGGAGAACTCTGGCTTCTTCTTTTTCTTCTTCTTCAGAGTGTGCAATTATTCTTGTTGAGGATTCAGGGAAGAAGTTTGGTTATTTATTTCACCACCCATCTCATCATCTCAAGAAGGAAGGAAGGAAGGAAACGGTGCACTCATTTTGTGATCTGTGGTGGTGGGTTTTGGTTTTTGGTTTTTGGTGA
>Ga0209208_10006985_pt1 | contig 15467 bp, 14 predicted proteins | sample S1TSphfallax_3_FD_187694 | JGI IMG/M metagenome (GOLD analysis project Ga0209208, IMG submission 187694) | Host-associated microbial communities from peat moss isolated from Minnesota, USA - S1T2_Fd - Sphagnum fallax MG (SPAdes) (version 2) | ecosystem: Host-associated > Plants > Peat moss >...
GATGTCCCCGGTATAAACATCCAGCTTTTCCGTCGAGCTGAAAGCAAAGGTGCGCTGCTCGCCGGTTGGATAGTCAACCGCGCCCAACTTCACTCCCGACGCGCTGGCAACGGTGAACGTAGTGGGAATTAAATAATCCTCAAGCGGCTTGTGCGAATTGATGTGCAACCCGCTGGCCACACGAAAACGGAAATCAATTGCTGATGGCCTGCCAGCAGCAATCTGGACTGGGTCCTGCGGCATTGCTGTAACAAAAATGCGCTGGCCCGCATTAAAGGGCTGCTGTGCTGACGCAGGCACAAGCAACATCACCGTCATCATACCTGCAAAAAACGCCCGCACTATTTTCCACCCGCCAGCGCTTTCTGAATGTTCGCCTCAACCTCACTGCGCGAGACCAAACCCACCGTCTGCGCCACTACCTTGCCATCGGCTGCTATATAGAAAGAAGTCGGAAAGTCCTCCACTCCGTAGTGGGTTACAGCCGTGCCATCATCCAGCAGCATGGGATATTGCACGCCAACCTTGGAGGCATATTTTTTTACTTTGTCGCCGGCATCTGGCGGGTCGTCCTCGCTGATGCCGATGATTTGCAAACCCTGCGGCGCATACTGCTGTTGTAGCGCCACCAGCCACGGCATCTCCACCTTGCAGGGAACGCACCATGTCGCCCAAAAATTTACCATCACGGCCTTGTGCTGCTTACGCACTGCGCTCAGAGTCAATTTCTCGCCATCCGGCGTAGCCAGCGTAAACTCCGGCGCAGCTTTGCCGCTCAAGTTTGCAGTCACGCCAGAGTCGGCATCGCCAGCTTTCGCATCCGCACCTTTTGCTGGCGCGGGCGTCTGCGTATCCATCGTGCGCGGACCCACGGGGACCAGCTCAATACGTTGTGCTTCATGCTCGCGCTCCTGCTGCGCGGCCAACTGGCGCTGATGAAAATTTTCCACACCCGCCCACACCACCGCCGCCAGCGTGACGACGACAATTGCGATCACAATAATGTTGCGCTTCACAAGCAAACTCCTCACAGAGCAGGCACGCCCACCCCTTCATTCAGTCTAGCTCTTTCGCCGTGTGCATCTGCTAGCATGGTTTTTCATGACGGTAAAAATTGCCATCTCAGGCGCGGCCGAATTTGTCCGCATTGAAGCAGCCGCGTTACTGGCGCTGGCCTCCCGGCTCGATGGCCCCATGCATCCAGCGTTTCTGCGAGCAGCCACTTTGCTGGAGGACTGCGGACAGCGGCGCGCGCGCGTCGTCGTCACGGGCATGGGCAAGAGCGGGCTGATCGCACAAAAAATTGCCGCCACACTCAGTTCCACCGGAACACCAGCATTGTTTCTGCATCCCGCGGAGGCGCTGCATGGCGACCTCGGCATCCTGACGCATGGCGATGTGGTCATCGCGCTTTCCACCAGCGGCGAGACGGAGGAACTCCTGCGGCTGGTTGCGGTGGTCAAGCGGCTGCAAAATAAGCTCATCAGCTTTTGCGGCGATATGGATTCAACCCTCACCCAAGCAAGTGATGAGTCTCTTGATTGCTCGGTCGCCGAGGAGGCATGTCCGCTGGGCCTCGCGCCCACTGCGTCGACGACCGTGATGCTGGCGCTGGGCGATGCGTTGGCCATGGAAGTCAGCCGCCGCAAGGGGTTTCGTGTGGAGGACTTCGCCGCACTGCATCCAGGTGGTGGCCTGGGGCGGCGACTGGCGCGCGTTCGCGACCTGATGCACTCCGGCGATGCCATACCCCGCGTCAATTTGGATACGCCCATGCGCGATGTGATTTATGAGATGTCGCGCAAAGGACTTGGCATGACCACTGTGGTTGAGAATGGGCAACTTCGTGGGCTGATTAGCGATGGCGACCTGCGCCGCTTGATTGAGCGTGAAGCAGGCTTGGCGCTAAAGCGCACAGCAAGCGAGGTGATGAACCCGGCCCCGCGCACCATTGGCGGCGATGCCTTTGCCGCTGCCGCGCTCTCCACACTTGAGGAGCACAAGATTACTTCCCTCGTCGTCGTCGGTCCTGATAGCGCAGTCGAAGGCGTGTTGCACTTGCATTCGCTGTGGGGCACGGAGCTGATTTAGCTCAAGGCATTATTCCGCAATAAAAATTTCCTCGATTGTAGAGTCAAAAATTTTAGCCAGCTTGAAAGCCAGCGGCAGGCTGGGATCATACTTGCCGGTCTCAATAGCATTGACGGACTGGCGTGAGACCTGTAAACGCACAGCAAGGTCAGCCTGGCTCCAGTTGCGCTCGGCGCGAAGGACTTTGAGGCGGTTTTTCATTTGTACTTGATCCGCAAAATGGAACCGGCGAGTGCGTAACAAATAAAAAAGATGGTGTAATTGAAGAAAAAGGGCATGGGTGGGATGCCGGTGTAGATGGAAAGAAAGCCCCAGGTGGAGTCGACGGCCAGCGTGATGCCAGCGCCCCACAGCATGGACTGGGTGGTCAAGATACGCATGAATTCATCGGTCTCGCGGTAGAGGTAGCGCCCGGCAATCACGATGCACGTTACAAATGGCACCGCTGGCACCACCGCAAGCACATACGCCGGGATGCCCACCGGGTGCTGATGAAGAAAAACGAACTTCACCAGCAGCATGAAGACTGCTGTCAGTCCCCAGCAGCCGTAGAAGAGGACTCCGTAGCGGCGTTGGAGTGGGGTGAATGCGGTATTGGTTATGCATTTCCAGTTCATGATTGGTTTCCTTTCCCTGCCCTAAAGAACATACTTATCTGTATATCCACTGCATTAAGCGAAAGCTGACTGCGCTGCCGAAAAAGAACAGGTCCGCATCCAGTATTGTCAGCGGAAACGGGTGGTTGTAGACATTCATCAATGCATTCACAAAGGCATTGCCCACCATGGCAAGCGCAAAGCCCCACAGCAGCGCGCGCGTCACCAGCATACGGACAAATTCATCCGGCTCTGCGGCCAGATAGCACCCCATCACCCAGATTGCCAGCAGCAGCGGCACTACCGAAACTGATGCAATCAGCACCGCCACCCACCCTGCGGTCTGGGTCTGCACCAGCAGAAACTGCTGCAAGCCTGGAAACAGGTCCATCAGCGGGTTCGGCACCTTCGGTATTACAAAGTTGGTGATTACAGTCAGCAGCAGAATGCAGCCCATTGACACCATCGACCGCCGCTGCAATGGTGTCATTTTCCTTTTGAATCCGCAAAGTAAAGCCATACTTCACCCCCGTCTCGCCTAATGACAAGTTTACTTTACATATTCAGCCAAACCGTGTCAAGCAGTCTTTACATTTTGTTCTGTTCGCGTTGTTCACGGCAACGCAAAGTACAATAAAACCTGCATGCAAAGATGGTCGAAACTCTTTATTCCTACTCTTCGTGAGGCCCCGGCAGATGCCGAGGTGGCCAGTCATAAACTCCTTCTCCGCGCCGGATATGTCCGGCAACTGGGCGCGGGCCTCTACAGCTATCTGTATCTTGGTCAGCGCTCCATCAACAAAATCATCGCCATTGTCCGCGAGGAGATGGACACCATTGCGCAGGAGTTCCTGCTGCCGGCGCTGAACCCGCGTGAAGTGTGGGAGGAAAGTGGCCGCTGGACCGGCATGGGCGGCAACATGTTCCGCCTGCAGGACCGCAAGGGCGCCGACCTGTGCCTGGGCATGACCCATGAAGAGGTGATGACCAGCATCGCGCGCAATGAGCTGCGCAGCTACAAACAATTGCCGCAGATTTGGTATCAGATCCAAAATAAATTTCGCGACGAGCCGCGCCCCAAGAGCGGTCTGCTGCGCGTGCGCCAGTTCACCATGAAGGACGCGTACAGTTTTGATATTGATGCGGCTGGACTCGACGAAAGCTACCGCAAGCATGACGAAGTCTATCGCCGCATTTTCTCCCGCTGTGGATTGAGCTTTGTTGCGGTCGAGGCCGACTCCGGCGCAATGGGCGGTTCGCAGTCGCAGGAGTTTATGGTCTACACCAACGCGGGCGAAGACCTGATCGCAAGCTGCCCGGTCTGCGGCTATGCAGCCAATTTGGAGAAGGCCACGTCACGGCTCGATGCAGTTGCTGATCTTGCCCCGACCGGCGATGGTAAGCCGGAGCTGGTGCATACACCAAGTCAAAAAACGATTGAAGAAGTCGGCGCGTTTCTTAAAGTTGAAAAGACGCAGCAGATGAAGACCATGGCGTACACCGCAACGTATGCTGATGGTGAAAAACAATCCACACGCGCTGTGGTTGCATTTCTTCGCGGAGACCACTCGCTGAACGAAGCAAAGTTGGCTGCACTGGCGAAGGCGGCTGAGCTGCGCCCGGCAACTGCCGAGGAAATTGTTGCTGTGTTCAAAGCACCCGCAGGATACCTCGGACCAATTGGCTTGAATGCTGCAAAAACTATTTCTGATGCTGGCACATTGGTGATCCTCGACTCTGCCCTCGAAGGCCGGACGAACCTCATCGCTGGCGCGAACAAAGAGGAATACCACCTGCGCAATGTGAATCCCGGACGCGACTTTACGCCGACCATCACTGCTGATGTCCGCAACGCGAATGAAGGCGAAGGCTGTCCCAATGCAAACTGCACTGGCAAACTGAAGGTCGCCAAAGCCGTTGAGATCGGACACATCTTCAAGCTGGGCTATAAATATTCTGAGAGTATGGGCGCGCGGGTGCTGGACCAGAGCGGCAAGGAAGTTACGCCCATCATGGGCAGCTATGGCATCGGCATTGAGCGCATTCTAACTGCCGCGATTGAGCAGGCCGCGGCGACTTCTGACGCGCGAGAGAAGGAAGCGAAATTCAGGGGCAACAGTTTTGCGCTCTCGCCCACCATTGCGCCTTTTCAGGTTGTCGTCACCGTCACCAACTCGACCGATGCAACGCTGGCCGCGGCAGGAGAAAAAATCGCAGCCGAGCTGGCCGCAGCAAAAATCGACGTACTCCTCGATGACCGTGATGAGCGCGCTGGCGTCAAATTCAAAGATGCGGACCTGATCGGCATCCCACTACGCTTGAACATTGGCAAGAAGCTGGCCGAGGACAAGTTGGAGCTGGTGGACCGTTTGACTGGCGAATCCGTAGATGTGGATGTGGAGAGCGCGGTCGCGGCGGTGCAGAAGCTCATCGCCTAAATTTCAGCAGCCGCATCAGCGGTAGAATCGGAAACGCATGGCATTCAAAGTAAAATTCGGTGGCGCAGCCAATGGCGGTGGGTTCTTCGGTAATCCGCTGGTGCGCATTCTTCTGTTCATCATTCTGCTCGGCGTTCTGGTGGGTGGCGGCTTCTTTTTCTACTACTACAACAAGTATGAAAAATTGGTGGATGAGCGCATGGCCCACCCCATGTTCTCCACCACCGCGCAGGTCTACGCCGCGCCACGTGAGGTGCGCCCCGGGCAAAAACTAACTGCAGCGGCCATCGCGAATGAGCTGCGTCAGGCGGGCTACAACATTCAGCCCGAGATGGGTTCCTATCAACTGCGCAACACCGTCGATGGCGACACCATTAAGATCAAGCCCGGCCCGCAGTCCTACCACTCGCCTGATGGCGCAACCATCCTGACGCAAAATGGCGAGGTGCAGCAGATCACCGGCGAAAACGGCGTTCCGCTGGCCGCGTATGAGCTGGAGCCGCTGCTCATCACTGGCCTCAGCGAGGACAACAGCCGCACCAAACGCCGTCTGCTTACCTACAATGAAATCCCCAAAAAGCTGGTGGATGCCGTGGTCGCAATTGAGGACCGCCGCTTTTTTGAGCATGGCGGCATCGACTACATCCGCATCCTGGGTGCGCTGCGCAATGATGCTTTCCACCGTCATGTCTACACCGAGGGCGGCTCCACGCTAACGCAGCAATTGGCACGTGGGTTCTTCCTCTCACCCGAGCGGACCGTATCGCGCAAACTGCGTGAGGCGGTGATCGCTCTCATCCTCGAACATAAATTCAGCAAGCAGAAAATTTTTGAGATGTACGCCAATGAGATTAATCTTGGCCAGCGCGGCAGCTATGCGATTGATGGTTTCGGTGAGGCCTCGCGCACCTACTTCGGCAAGGATGTGGGCCAGCTTGACGTGGCCGAATGCGCATTGCTGGCTGGCATTGTGCAAAGCCCGAACCGCCTCAGTCCCTATCGCCATCCCGAGCGCGCCATTGAGCGCCGCAATCTTGTCATCGACTCCATGGTGGAGACCGGCGCCATCACGCAGTCCGAAGCCGACACCGCCAAGGCCGAGCCGCTTCGGCTTGCTCCCGCCAATGTCGACGCCAGCGAAGCACCTTATTTTGTTGATCTGGTACATGACCAATTGGTGCAGAAATTTGGCGACCGCGACCTCAACGGCGATGGCCTCCGCATCTATACATCGCTTGATCCTCAGCTACAGCGCGTGGCCGCCGATGCCGTCGATATCGGCATCAAGCAGGTGGATGATCTGGTCCGCGCGAAACATACGCACCACAGCAAAACCGGCACCACCGTCGATGCCAATATCACCTATCCGCAAGTGGCGCTCATCGCGCTGAACCCGCACACCGGACAGGTGCTGGCACTGGTGGGTGGCCGCAACTATGGCACCAGCCAGGTCAATCATGCCGTGGCCTACCGTCCCACCGGCTCCATCTTCAAGCCGTTTGTTTATGCCGCTGCGTATAACACCAGTATCAACGGCACTCATCTGGATGGCGCACAGGGCACCTTCACCGCGCTGACCCGTCTGCATGATGAGGAGACAACTTTCACTTTCGATAATGGCCGCCAGACCTATTCTCCGCATGATTTTGAAGACAAGTACTACGGTGATGTCACCGCCATCTTTGCGCTGGCGCATTCGCTCAACAATGCCACTATTTCCCTTGCCAGCATGGTGGGCTATGACACAGTGGCACAGTTGGCGCGTGACTCTGGCATCGTGAGGGCGCAGGGTACGCCGTCCATGGCCATCGGCACCTACGATGCACGACCGCTGGACATGGCGGGCGCCTACACCGTCTTCGCCAACAACGGCATCCACATCACCCCGTGGATGCTGGCGAGTGTGCGCAATCCCAACGGCGATGTGCTGGCTGACTTTGCCCCCGATGCGCGGCAGGTGCTGGACCCGCGCGTTGCCTACCTCACCACCAGCATGATGCAGGCGGTGTTGGAATACGGCACCGGCGTTGATGTGCGTGCCCATGGATTTACCAACCCCGCTGCGGGCAAGACCGGCACCAGCCACGATGCCTGGTTCGCTGGATTCACCAGCAATCTGATCTGCATTGTGTGGGTCGGCAATGACGACTACACTGACATCAAAATTGAAGGTGCCCATGCTGCCGCGCCCATCTGGGCGGAGTTTATGAAGCGCGCCGTGCAGTTGCCGCAATACTCAGACACACATGAATTCACCCCGCCAGATGGAGTTGTTTTGGAGCGTCTGGACAAGAACACCAACCTCATCGCCAACGACACTTGCCCGAATGACTACACCGTTGCATTCTTAGATGGCACGCAGCCAACCGTAAACTGCAATCAAAATCAGGCAGTACCGCAGCAGGGATTGATTCAGAAAATCATTGGCGTGGACAAGCCTGTGGCAGCAACAACCGCGGCAACATCACAGAGCACGACTGATTCCGCCACTCCGCTAAACCCAACACCGCCAGCAGAGCCAAACAAGAAGCCCGGTATCCTCGGAAAGATATTCGGTAGCAAGTAGTCTTATGCAGCCAGACGCATGGGGCGGTAGTAGTAAGTCCGCCCGCTGAATGTTGATTCAAATAGATGCTCTGCGCCATTTACCTGCTCTGCATTCCCCAGCATCAATGCAGCGTGCGGTGCCATCACGCTGCGGACATTGGCCAGCAGTTTGGCCCGGTCCTGGGGGCTAAAGTAGATCAGCACATTGCGCAGCAGTACCAGATCAAACTGAGGCATGGGCAGCAGCGGGGCGCACAGGTTCATCTGCTTGAACTCACACAAGCGCCGCGCACTTTCGCTGATCTCCCACTCCTCACCATCGCGTACAAAATATTTCACCATCAGGCGGGCGGGCAGGCCACGGTTCACTTCAATACGCTTGAAGCGGCCACCCTGCGCATATTTCACCATTGCCGCCGAGTAATCTGTCCCGATTATGCGCACGTCCCATGTATTTACTGTGTCTGCAAAGTCCTCCAGCAGCATCATGGCCAGACTGTAGGCCTCCTGTCCGGTGGAGCTGGCTGCGCTCCATATCCGCAGGCTGCGCTTGCTGCGCTGTTGTTCAATCAGCCGTGGCAGGATTTCTTTCTTCATGGCCTCAAACGAACCGATGTCCCGGAAGAAGCTGGTCTCATTAATCGTCATTACTTCAGCAACTGTGCGATGCATTGGCCCCGGCATCTGGTTCCGCAACGTAGCCACAAATTCTGAAAGACTGCTTGCTCCGCTTTGCCGCATCAAAGGCGTTAGTCGGATTTCAAACAAGTCGTTGTAGGACTTGTCCACCACATTGGATGACTGCGTCTGCACCAGTCGACGGAGATATTCATAGTCCTGTTCGCTACACGGCATGTTTCACCTCCGTATTCATTACTCGACGGAGTAACTCTGTCGCAATCCCCTCTACATTGGTGCATTTATAGACCGCACCGGTTTCAATTGCCCGCAGTGGCATTCCCCACACCGCGCAACTGGCCTCGTCCTGCGCAATCACTGTGCCGCCCTTGCGTTGCATGGCCAGCGCACCGGCAGCGCCGTCGCTGCCCATGCCTGTCATCACCACACCCAGTGTTGCCGCACCATAGACCTCAACCGCAGAACGGAACAGAACATCCACCGCTGGCCGGCTATAGTTTTCAGGCGCAGCCTGGTCCAGGCATATTTGTACATCTTTGCTTCCGCTGCGGCGCTTCACTTTCATATGCCAGTCACCTTTAGCAATCCATATATTGCCCGGGACAACAATTTCGCCTTCCACTGCTTCACGCACTTTCAGTTTGCAGTTGGCATTCAATCTTTGCGCCAGCATTTCAGTAAAGATTGCGGGCATGTGCTGCACAATCAATATCGGCACGGGGAAGTCCGCCGGTAGTGTTGGGAGTAGTTTTTCCAGTGCGCTCGGCCCGCCCGTTGAGATGCCAATCAGGACCGCTTCCACAGGAGTCAGTCTGGCGGGCAGTGCTGCCATCTGCGTGGAGCGTCCCAACAGCTCTGGCTTGACAGCTACAAGCGGCGCATTCGGTATGCGCGATTTTTTTCTCGATGCCCTCGTTAGGCCAGCTATCTTGGGCAACAATTGCTGCTGAAGACTGGCAACAGTGCTGTTTAGATCGCGCTGCTGGCTCGGCTTGGTTACGTAGTCTGCCGCTCCGCGCGCCAGTGCATCCAGAGTTGCGCGCGCACCCTGTGCCGTCAGGGCGCTAAACATGATTACGGGCATATTCGGCGCTATCGACTTCAACTGCGACAGCGCTGTCAAGCCGTCCATGCGCGGCATCTCAATGTCAAGAATCACCAGATCAGGCTTTAGATTCCGTACTGCTTCCAGGCACTCCACACCATCGCGTGCCATGCCGCATATTTCCACCCGACAAGTTGACTGAGCTGGTAGTCCCGGGGCTGGCGAGGTGAGCGCATTACGCAGGATTGTGCGGATCAGGGACGAATCATCCGCCAGCAAAACGCGAACAGCCTCCTGTATTTCTAGCACTTGCCCAAGCCGGCCCTCTGTCCGACTCGACGCTGGCTCTTGTGAACGGTAATTCTCGAGCATTTTTTAGACCTCCAAAATGCCGAGTAGTCCAAGCTTTTCTTTTAGTCCCTGTTCGTCAAACGGCTTCATCAAAAATTCATCCGCACCCAGCTCAAGTGCCTTGGAAACCACTGAATTCTCAGCTTCTGTAGTCACCATCATTACTTTCATGGAGTTAAAAGCGCTCTGCCCACGCACTGTCTTTACCAGATCAATGCCATTCATCACAGGCATGTTGATGTCCACCAGCGCCAGATCAAAATTCGGGTCATTGGTCAGCATGTCCAATGCCTCCTGGCCGTCCGCAGCCTGCGAGGACTCTATGTGCATGGTCTTCAGAAGGCCGCACATAAAGTTTCTAATGAAACGTGAGTCGTCAACAATCAGTGCGCGCATTCTATTTCTCCGTTTAGTTATGCAACCGAGCCCTGCAACATCAGCGTCAGGGCCATGGGTTCAAGCCTTGTTGTGTCCAGTTGGATCAAAAGTCCCTTGGGCAATTTATAGGCGCCCTTCAAGAGAGCACGGCGCTTTGGGTCCATCGTGGAGGGTGTTGCCTCAAACGTATCCATCTTCACCTGCACCACTTCATTCACTGCATCCACCAGCACGCCGTAGGGTTCGCCCTGGCCTTCAATCACCAGCACTGAGCTTTCCTTTTCGTATGGAGGCATTCCAAACAGCGCACGCAAACTAATGGCAGTCAGCACCTCGCCACGATAATGCACCAAACCACCGATAAACTCCGGCGCGCGCGGCACTGTGCGCGGGCTGGACGGCCCAAGAATCTCGCAGACCTGGGTGATATCAACGCCATAGACTTGGTCCCCTACCAGCACTGAGCACAAAGAACATTGCGCTGCACTGTCAACAACCGGCTTCTCTGCTGCTCGACTTTTCACTTGCTCCAGCATTACGCAACCTCCCGATGTTCAAACGTGTTCTGCGCACGGACATGCTTGTTGAAGCTCAGCATCCTAAGCGGTTCAATGTTTTGTAAAGTAGTGACCCGATCACCGATGCGTGCAATCTTCGGGTCATACATTGAGCTGTTCTGGCCATCGCCATTGGCTTCAAATATCTTGCCGCGCTTCACATCCACCACCTCGCGGACAACCAACCCGGCCATCCAGTCAGCTTCATGGCACACCAGAATGTGGACTGGAATGTTTGCAGCCTCCTCTGCCGTGGCGCCGGAGTGTTCGTACAGCAGACCGCCCTCATCCATCAGCGGCAGCACCCCACCCAGATATTGCAGCACTGGCGTGTCACCCGCGTATTCAATCCGGTCATACGTCACCGTCTCAATGCGTTCAATCATTTCCAGCGGCAGTGCGGAGCGCCGTCCGCGTTCGCCCGAGCGGCTGATTTCAAACACCAGATACTCCGGCTCCTTGTTGGCGGCTTCTGCTTGTGCGTTCAAGGTCTCCTCTTCTGCTATCTTGCGTAGCCCAACATTGGCCTGGGTTGCTGCCGCAGTCGGATCAAGAATCAGTGCCAGTGAACCATTGCCCAGGATGGTCGCTCCGGAGAACAGTCCCACCTGACGCAGCACACTTGACAGTGGCTTGACCACAATCTCTTCAGGATCAAGCAGCTCATCCACCACCAGCCCAAAGCGCTTGCCATCTGCATCCAGCACAGCCATATAAAATTTGCTTCTTGCCATTTCCTGCTCGGCGGTCAGATGCAACAGCTCGCCCAGGCGGATCACCGGAAGCAGCGTGTCGCGCAGACGGAACACGGGGGAGTTGCCCACCCATTCAATCGCCTTGTCCACTTCATTGGCGGCAACATAGACCAGCTCAAACAGTGCGCTCTGCGGTATGGCAAACGCCTGGCCACAACTGCGCACCACCAGCGCTGGAATAATTGCCAGTGTCAGCGGAATCCGCAAACGAATTGTGGTCCCCACGCCCAGCGTCGACTCCAACTCCACCTTGCCACCGATTTTTTCCACGTTGGTCTTCACCACATCCATGCCAACGCCACGGCCAGAAACATTCGTGACCTTCTCTGCGGTTGAGAATCCCGGCAGAAAAATCAACTGTAATATTTCAGTCTCAGACAGAGCAGCAGCTCGTTCCTGAGAGATCAGGCCCTTCTCCACTGCCTTGCCCGCAATCTTCTTTGGATCAATGCCCTTGCCATCATCCGCAACTTCAATCACCACGTGACCGCCCTCCTGATAGGCGCGCAGACGCAGCGTTCCTTCAGCAGGTTTGCCAGCAGCAACCCGCTCATCGGGAGTTTCCACTCCATGATCGATTGAGTTGCGCACCGCATGGGTCAACGGGTCCTTGATGGCTTCCAACAGGCTCTTGTCCAGTTCTGTCTCCTGGCCATCCATCACCAACTGCACCTGCTTTTTGCAAAGCTGGCAAAGGTCACGCAACATACGCGGGAACTTCTGGAAGATATTGCTTACCGGCTGCATACGCGCCTTCATCACCGACTCACGCAAGTCTGCCGTCACCATGTCGAGGCGACGTGCCAGTGTGCTAAATCCATGGTCTGAGGAATTGTGCTGAAGAATTTGGTTCCGGGTAAGCACCAGTTCACCCACCAGGTTCATCATGCGGTTCAGTAGTTCCACATCCACACGCAGGGTGGACTCAGCCGCAGCGGGTGCATCACCAGCCCTTCTGTTCTGCACCAAAGCAGTCTCAACCTCAGCCGGTTTTGCCACCTCGACAACAGCCTGTTTTTCCACCAACACTGGCTGACCTACCAGCATCGGGCCATCCACAGCAGTTGGCGCGGCAACCTCAATTGGTTCTGGGACCGCTTCAGTGGGTGCCTGGGTTTTCTTCTTGCTCTTCGACTTTTTGCCCATGCGCGCCTTCACATTGTCCGCAGCTTTCACCGCCTGTGTGACTGCCTGCGCGAAAACAGAAGCGGGCTTCTCTTCTGCTTTTACCGGCTGCGTTCCATTGCTGGCCGCCTCAGTGCGCTGGTTCAATTCTGCAATCAGCACCCCATCCAAGTCCGGCTCCGGCTCTCCATCTGTGCCATTGGCCTCAATTTGTCCAAGAATTACTCGCAGACCATCCAACACACGCAAAAGGAGCGTGATCACATCAGGAGTGGCTGCGGCCTTGCCCTCGCGCAACAAACCCAGCAGGTTCTCGCCTTTATGCGCCAGCGACTCCAGCCGATGAAAACCAAGGAAACCCGTCGTCCCCTTGATGGTGTGTACTGAGCGGAAAATTTCGCTGAGTAGTTGTGGGTCCGCCGGACTCAGTTCCAACTCAGTCAGGCTGCGCTCCATGGAGTCCAGCCCCTCGGTGCTTTCAATTAAGAATTCTCTAGTTAGGTCGTCCATATCAACGTGATTATCGGGTGGCTACATCGTTAGCATTAGCAGTTGGAGGATTTCTTTCGCTGCTGTTGCACAATCAGTAACATACCGGTAGCCTGAGCCGTATGGAAAACACGCTAAACCCCGCGCAATTGCCCCATCCCAGCGGACTGGAATTGTCCCAAATCGCGACACTGCGACAGTTGGCCACCGAAGCCGCCACTGCCGCCCACGCACGCTACAGCAAGTTCCGCGTCGGCTCCGCCATTCTTTTAAATAGTGGTGAAATATTCACCGGCTGCAATGTCGAAAACGCCTCCTTTGGCCTGACCAACTGTGCCGAGCGCTCCGCCATCTTCACTGCCGTCAGCAAACTCGGCGGCAAGGTTCGTCTCCGCGCCATCGCTGTTGCGAACTTGAACAACTCTCCCAGCGCCCCCTGCGGGGCATGTCGTCAGGTGATTCTCGAATTCTCAACTCCAGACACCTGGGTCTTCTTTCCCGGGACCAATGGCGATGCCGAAATCAAGTTCAGCGATTTGTTGCCACTCGCCTTCCACCTGTCGCATGATTAAGAACTGAACGCACCGTAGGCCACATGACAAAAGTTTCAGCGCCAATCCACATGCCTATCCACATGATTGACCTCATCCACCGCAAGCGCGACGGTGGTGAACTCACTCCTGATGAAATCCGTTATCTGGTCAACGGTGCGGCCAATAGAAGTATCGATGATGCCCAACTCGCCGCATGGCTAATGGCAGCATGGCTGCGCGGACTCAGCAGGAATGAGCTAAATGCGCTGACCACTGCCATGCGTTTCTCGGGTGAGACCTTTGACTCCTCCCACCTCGGCAAGACTACAGTCGACAAGCATTCCTCCGGCGGCGTCGGAGACAAGACCTCTTTCCTGGTCGCGCCCATCGCCGCAGCCGCAGGCATCGCCGTCCCCATGATCAGCGGCCGCGCCCTCGGCCACACCGGCGGCACCCTCGACAAGCTTGAAACCATACCCGGCTATCGCACCCAGCTTTCCCTTGCTGAATTTGAGCAGGTGCTCAAGATCGCTGGCTGCTCCATCGTCGGCCAGACGCAAAATCTTGTCCCCGCAGACCGCGTCCTCTACTCGCTCCGTGACCTCACCGGCACCGTCGAGTCGCCCTACCTCATCTGCGCCTCCATCATGAGCAAGAAACTTGCTGCCGGATTGAATGCCCTCGTGCTCGACGTAAAAACCGGCAGCGGCGCCTTCCTGCGCGATCAGAAAACCGCCGAACTGCTGGCACAGCTAATGGTCCAGACTGGCGAAGCCGCTGGCACTCGCACTGCTGCCATCCTCACTAGCATGGACGAACCGCTGGGCCGCTTCAGTGGCAACTGGATTGAAATCTGGGAGTGTGTCGATCTGCTCCAGGGCCGCAACCATCCCATGTATGCTGACCTGTTGGAACTCTCCCTCATCCTCGCCGGATGGATGGTCTATCTCGGCGGCAAAGCAGAAAGTGCCGAAGCTGGCCGCAAACTTTCAGAGTCACTGCTGGCCAGCGGTGCCGCCTACGATTGTTTCCTCAAAATGGTCGAAGCGCAAGGCGGAGACATCCGTGTATTCGAGGGCCCGGCAACGCATCATCATCCCAATGTCAGCCGCACCTTAACGGCATGGCAGGCAGGATTTCTCGATTGCGTAAATTGTACTGAGGTGGGCTGGGCGGTGCAGCGCCTCGGTGCAGGCCGAACACATGTCGGCGGCCCTGTCTCCGCCCATGCAGGAATTGAAATGCATGGCAAAAACGGCGCTGTACTCGCATCCGGCGACCCCATCTGCACCCTCTTCGCCGACTCCGTTTCACAGCTCGATCAGGCTGAAAAAATCCTGCTGCGCTCTTTTACCATCACCGACACATCCACAAAGCACGGGCCCCTCATCCGCAAAATCATCACAGCGAATAATCAAAGCTAAAAGATTTCGCTGCCAATCTCTTCATAAATTCGATACACTGCGCTCTACCCATTCCATTTTCCCCGAGCTTCACCCTAATGCACCCTAATTTTGAATATTTTGAAGGAGCCTCGATTTGGAACGCTTTACCGGAGTCCTTGGACTTATAACGCTGCTTTTACTGGCATACATTTTCTCCACCAACCGTAAAGCAATCAGTTGGCGCACCGTTGCCTGGGGACTCAGCCTGCAAATCTTCTTCGCCGTCCTCGTCGTTAAGTGGACCACCGGTCAATACCTCTTGCAGCAGGCCAGCTATGGCGTCACCACCATGCTCAACCATTCTTTTGACGGCTCCTCAATGGTGTTTGGTGAACTGGGTGCGCAGAATTCCCCCATATCGGTCTTTGCATTTCAAGTGCTGCCCACCATCATTTTTGTCTCCGCCTTTTTCGCCATCCTCTATCACATTGGCGTCATGCAAATCATCATCAAGGCCGTTGCGTGGATCATGCAGCGC
>Ga0209208_10006986_pt1 | contig 15465 bp, 16 predicted proteins | sample S1TSphfallax_3_FD_187694 | JGI IMG/M metagenome (GOLD analysis project Ga0209208, IMG submission 187694) | Host-associated microbial communities from peat moss isolated from Minnesota, USA - S1T2_Fd - Sphagnum fallax MG (SPAdes) (version 2) | ecosystem: Host-associated > Plants > Peat moss >...
CGCCAACGCAGGGGACGTTCTGCTTTCCTGTTGCAAAAGATCTCGGGGGGGGGAGAGGGGTGAGGGACGAGAGAATTCCCCGCTTCATAATTCTGGAACAGGATTCGCGAACACTTGGCGGTTGCGCCGGAAACCCAAAAACATCATCCTCCGCCGCTGCAGCAGCAGTAGTAGCAGTATCTACAGAATTCTTCTTCAAGACCGGTTCTTCTCCAGTTTCTGCATCATCTTTCCATGTGTCCCCATCTTCTTCCTCGCTTAGTTCTTTCCCCACACAGAAGATTCCCAACTCCCACCTCTTTTTTGTTTCTGTTTTTGTTGCAAGATTCAAAGCTAAGTTCGAAAGCGTTAGATTTAAGCTCTCAGGAAGAGGTTTGATTTGGAGCTCTGAATCGTGTTGCACAACAGCCTGAGAAGAAGAAGAAGCCAGAGACAGGGAAGACAGAGACAGAGACAGAGGCACCCAATAGGTTGGTTTGATCTTTGAACAATGATGGTTTCAACAAGGAGCTGCTTCAAGGAGTTGCACATCGCCAGCTGCAAAAAGCATCTTCCTGGATGAAGGACTAGTGGAGTCAAACACCACCAGCCAGTGGTTGTTCAAACCCAGAAAAATTCCTGCCCACCCAATTCGAGATCTTCGAGTTCCTGAAGGTTTTGGAGGTTTTGGAGCTCGAGAGGATCATATGGCAGCTACAAAACTGGTGATGAATGAAGCAGATGAAGACATGGGTGGTGACAAATTGAGTGCAGAAAGAATCTCCTACGCCAGGGAATTCACCGCAGCAACAGCAGAAGAAGAAGAAGAAGGAGAAGAAGAAGATGTTGGTGCAGTGAAAGCCACTGTGTCCAACAACAGGCTTCAAGTTCTTCCCTGCCTCACTGTGGGAAGTAGCAGCATTGCTGCTGATGCTCATCATGGCTACCGGAGAGAGATTGTGATTCCAGCCTCTTGCTGCGTTGATCCAGGCGTGATGGAGTTGTCTCTCATCACTGGCAATCTTGATGAGAGTTACTCTTTTGTCACAGGTCACTGATTCTCTCCCCCTCCCCCCTCTCTCTGTCTGTCTGCGTGCAATCTCTCTGAACTATTTTTCTTCTCACAATGTAAATAGGAATGTGTTTATGTGATTGCTACATTTTTCTCATGTAATTTTTTTCATGTTTTGGATTCCAGAAGGATTCTTTTCTTTGTTTTGTGTTTTATTATGCACAATAGTCTGTTTGCAGAACCAAAAACAGGTTCAAGCAAATTGGACTCTTGTTTTTGGATTCAGGTTTTTCAGAGATTCTCTTCTTTGTTTTGTGTTCTTGTTTGTTTCCTGTATTGCAAAACCAACCAACCATCCCATTGCCCCTTGTGTTTTATGCACAGTAGTCTGTTTACAGAACCAAAAACAGATTCAAGGGTTTTTCAGAGATTCTTGTTTGTTTTGTGTATTGCAAAACCCGACTGACCATCATCCCATTGCCCGCACCCCTTGTGTCTTATGCACAATGGTCTGTTTGAAGAACCCAAAAACGGATTCAAGGAAATTGGACTCTTGTTTTTGGTTTTGGAAATGTAGACTTTTCAAGTGCTGGAAAGGAAGGGAAAAAAAAAGCAACCCTCACTCAATTGGCTGGCAGTTCTTATTGTAATGGTGATGCACTTGTTGAAAGGAGAAGTGAAAAAAGGATTAAAAAACCAGAACCAAACTCTGTCTGAAACTTCAACAAAAACAGGAATGATCTCTTTCTTTCATCGAGTAAGTGAATGAATACTTTGTGCCAGAAGCCCCAGGCAAAGCACAATTCTTGTTGGCACAAAATGTTCCAAAACATCAGTTTTTCAAGAAGCTCTTCCAAGGTTTATTTACTGCAGCAGACAGAGAAAGTCAGTCGGTCGGTCATTCAGAAAAGCAGGGATTGAGGTTTTACCAGGATGGGATTTGGGTTGCTGATTTTATGAAGCTTTGTGGTAATAGAGCGTAAAAAGAAAGCCTCAATGCGTACATTCAGTGAGGAGTTGGCATGGGTGATTGAGCAACGGTTTGGTCTGCAGCACATGCAGGCAATGATAGATCTGCCATCTTACCCACCTATTCCTCTGAATGGTAAGAGATTTGCATTTGCTACAAGCTCACCCATTCTCTCTCTCTCTCTCCATCCACCCACCCACCCACCCACCCACAATAGTCTAGAATTGGTTACAAAGCTCCTAACCTTTTATGGTTTTTTTTCCCCTGCTCATTACCTCATCTGTGTGCAATATGGTCTCAGCTGAATTTATGAGAATTAGAATGTGTGTCTTTTCTAAGTGCTCACCAATTTTCCTCTGATTGTTCTTATGTATTTCACTGGATTTCTTATTTCTGTGAATTCAAGAGGACGAGCAGCTGCAGACAGGTGAAATGCAGGGAGGACAAGAGGCTGATGCGGTGGTGGTGAAATGTCTTCAGCAAGCTGGGATCATTCCTGCAACTCTGGATTTTTTCAAACCGAGCTGCACCTTACACATCAATTACAAGAGCACATTGGAGCTCAAGATTGGAGACTGTGTTTTTCTCCGTCAAATGTCAGAGGGTCCTCCAAATGTGGCAATCCTCAAAAACTATCAAGATCAATCAGCAAGCAGTTTGCAGGGAACAGCAACTACTACTCTATTTACTCTCATGATGGTGGCTCTGGATTCAGAGTCAAAAGATGGCGCTCATTACTTGCATTGGATCCTTGCCAATATCTCCAACCAGTATTTGACTTCTTCTGCAGGTGAATTCTACAAATGTGATTTTGTAATTCTACACATTCTACAAATTGTGAAACAATCTCTAAATTTGTTTCCCATCAGCTTCAGAAGCTGTTATTTATTTCCCAGAGCAAAAAGTTTGTCGTTTGAACATTAGGGAAGTGATAAAAAGGAGTAGGTCTTGTTTTGTGGAGCGTGTTTGTTATCCTTTGCAGGTGTTGGCAATGAACTGGTGGTGTATGAAAGTCCAAAACCAAAAACAGGGAGAACACACAATCGGTATTTGTTTGTTGCCTATGCACAGCAGCAACCACTACTTCATCTTCTTTGGGCACCTATCAAACGCTCCAACTTCAATTTGCGCTCATTTGCTACTGCACATGCCTTCAATTCTCCAGTGGCAGCTCTCTACATTATTGCTGCCCCAAATCCTGGCTGATGAAACAAAAGAGGTAGGTTATACAGCTTGTCTTTCTCTCAACAGTTTTGAGATTACACAATGATTTTCAACATGCTTAGAATAGGATATAGTCACTGATTAGAACATCGTTTATGGTGTATCAATTGTATTTTAGTGTTGCAAACACAAAAAACAAAATGTACAGTTAGAAAGGAAAACTCAGATATGTAATATAATGATCTGCTCAAATGTTTTGAGCGAACATTAAGAGCAAGAATCTGCATTCTGAGTCTTCTGCAGCAAAAAACCCAGTCAAGACTTAGTCACTGGCAATCAAGTAAAGTAGTGCATCAAAAACTTCAAGAGTGTTGTCATTCAAGCTGCAAAACAGCATTGCTTCCAAGAATGAACTTTCCCTTTAAGCACTTCAAGGTTTGATTTTACAATAAAAATTGAAAATGGTTACAGAAGCATATGATCAAAATACTGCTCTGCTTGATTGCAATCTCACATACCAACACACCCAACAAAATAGCAGCATGCAGGCAAATTGTCTTGAAATACTCAAAAATCATCTACCATTCTTTCACCAAGGAAAACAACCCATTTCAAATCCCTCCCTTTTGTGTATGCTTGTAGCACCATACAACCCAACTTGAAATGTAAATCACTGAAAACTTGTGAGACATTTGTTCTTTTTTTCAGCTTCTGGAAACTGCTACAAAGATATGACCATAGATTGAAATGAAGAAACCAAGACAGTTCATTATACTTTGGATCAGCATTAAACTCCAGTGTAATTCATTGGATAGAATGTACTAGTGTCATTGAATACTCCGCTGGAAATGATAGCATTCTAAAAACAGAACATTGTGGAAGGAATGAGTGAATCTCTCAAATGTTCTACTGGATTTTAAATTAGAATCAGAAAGATGAGCTAATTCATCTGCTTCCAAGGGCTCAATTAGATCCAGCAGGTAAGGTATGTCTGACTATTGCAGGAGAGCCTGCTTCTTTCACCAAAGAACTCCAAAGAAGCGAGGACCTTGGTGGTAAATCTGTAGGGAGAAAATGTTTTTGAGATTACACAAGAACACTCATCTGAAGCAAGTTGAGTACATCTGTGACCTCAAACCCCCTACCAATGCACATAAAACTGCAACCAAAGCACCTGATGATTTACAGAACTTCACAGGTATTTGAAAAAACTTGGGTAACACTACCAGAGTTTAAACAATGTAGATGTATTCTCAATTGTCCCATTTGGCATATTGGCCCTGTTAAGGGAAAGTCTTTAATGGTGTTGATCAAAGGGGAATTCCAGTTTGTATTCCTGGATTACTCATAAGCAATTTGAATAATCACTGCCTATTGATGGGTTCTGGAAACCAGGCAAGTGAATGCTCACTGCATACCATCCTCATTTGCAAAAGTGCATCAGATGGAAGCATCCAGCCTTGGATTCACAAAGAGACTCCGTACTGAAAATTTGTGGAAATTAGCACTCAGTGGACAGGTCGGCAGCCAGCGCCACTCTGTGGGTTTCTTTGAAAAGTCACAAACCATCACCTGGAGCACATTGTTCAAAAAAATATTAAGACTTCAGCACCTTCCTTCTGAAATTCATGCACTCTAAAGAAGGTCTAGGCATTTAGACAAAACAATAATACTGTGAAAGACTCATCATATTTCTGCACCTTCACTGCATCTTCCAATTCAAAGTAGGTTGATTACATGCAAAACTCAGCTTGAAGAAGTTGTGACACTAAACCAGTTTCCTTGTGCTTTAAACATGCCTGCAAGTTGCAACACATTGTGGACTAGTTGCAAGTGGAGTGCACTTGGCCCCCTAATGTCTTGATTGCTGTCTACATCACAGATAGCTGCAATTGATGCATGTTACAGTCCCTACTCCCCCACTTTGTGAGCATTTAGCACCATTCTTCCTCAAGAACAAATCGTGAAGTGGGCTCTGGTAACTGCTTGCAAATTGCTCTCAATTTTTGCACAAATGACAATTTGGAAAGACATGGTGATGGCTACCTCTGTGTGTGAGTCCTTGAAGAAGTAGACAAGATCAGCATTACCAGCACACTTGAGATCAGATGCATTCCTCTCCTTGAAAAACTGTAGGAAGTACTCATGTGGCATCTTTGCTACCTCAACCCACTGCTGCTGGGTGCCACTGCCCTGTGAAAGCTGCCAGATGTGAACGTGTTCACAGATGCGTTGAGTCCCTACCCCACCTACAAACATCAACTTGCCCCTGCATTCTATCAGAAATGAACAGAAGAGAAATTTTGGTGGTGGTACTTGGAGCTCCATCCACACAGCTGTTTTGATGTCATAGGCAATGATGCTGTATGGTCTTCCTGATGTAAGGCAGTAAAGAACCCCATTGCAGAAGATTGTGTTTGAAGTCCACCATGTAAGATGGACAGTCAATTCCCGACCAACCTTCCCTGTTACCTGCATACAAAAACATCACTGTGAATACACCTCTGATACTCGCAAAAATATATTAGCACAATCAACTGCAATCAAATTCCCAAGTTCTGAAATCACACATATGCGTGCATGCATCACTATTCTATTGCATCATTCATACTTACTGCATTTTGTTCACAAAAACTGTCCCCTGAAATTGCTCCTGCTCAGCACTGATGCAATGCATGAGGTGTGCAAGAAATCAGGCAGCAAAGAGCTGAAATTGCAGCAGCACCTCTGACATGGTTGAAATGATGCATCAGAGGTCTGCACACTACAAACTAAATTTCCTGAGTTCCAAAGCCCCGATATGGTCTCACAAAAACCTCATAAATGCCAGACGGTGCATGCCAAGAACAATGCAGTCCAGGCCACACAAGGTGGAGCAAGTTATACTATGCTCATTCAAAGATGGCATTTCATAAAACAATAGTGGGTAGCACAAAAAGTGCATCACAGCTATGGCACTAGGCATGAGCAAATGGAGAACAAGTGTGGAGATTGTGAACAGGTAGGTTCACACGCTCAAGAAGATCCACTCTCCTTTTTCTCACATCCAGGATTGATGGAAGATCCAATCTAGTGATCTATGTATCATCCAGAGATCCAAGCATTCAACCTCCACACTAAGTGTGTGAACTAAGAAATGAATCTAGATGTTGCCTCTTCTTCTCAGTGGACCCTTCCGAGCCAATGCATGCTTTTGAGTTCTCAAACTACTAACAAGAGCTTGAACAACATGATGAGGTTTTGGATCCCAGCAGAATTATTACCTGCCAAGAATCAGTCAAGGAGTCATAAACCTCGGTGGTGCATTCATAATCACCTCCTCCACACTCAGAAGTAGTTCCACCTGCCACCACAATTTTGTAGCTGGAAGACTCTGTGTCCTCCTCACAACAAATGCCCACAAGGAAATTCAACCGTGTATGGGTCATGGAAGGAAGCTCTCGCCAAGCCTGTGTCATGGGATTACAAACCCCCAATAATCCCGCATCGTTCAAACCCCCTCTCACAAACAATAACCCTCCCACTGCTGTCAATGGAAACCGCATACATGGAGGCAGAAAGGAGAGAGGGAAGTTATGCCATTTGTTTTGGAGTGGATTGTAGGCACATGCATGCTCCCTGCAGTTGAAGGATGAGCACATGAACAACCATGCAGGTCCTTTGGATGGCATCTCCATGTACATTCTGTTGAAGGGTTTTGACTTAATTGTCAGGTCCCATGATCTGCAGACCCTACGCATCTGCACCAGGGTCGGCATCGGCAGCCACACAAGGATGCAGTCTACCAGTTCCACAGGCAGCATACTCCAGATGGACGGATCCATCTGTTCTTCAGCGGCTTCTAAGGCGTCCAAAGGAGGCTCTGGAAGAAGAATAGTAGCTGGAGATGAGAGCTTCGACATGGAATGTGAGGTTGATTCAAGTCTGTAGCTCTCATCCCGGCTGCCCGTTGCGGTTTTCCCCATGAACATGAAGACGAGAGCATGCAAGAACGCGCACTAGAACTGGACCTGCACAAGAGTTCAAGCATAGTTTTTCCCCCGAAGCTCCTAGATAGCTCAAACACGAGCTTCCGAACAGACGCCACCGCAGCAGCAGATCCTTGTCAGGTCAGAATAGAGCACCATGCCAAAGCTCAAGAAAAGAAAGAAGCCGCGAAAGAAGGAAGGACGCCAAGAGCATTGCTGTTTCCAAGAGTGTATCAGGAAAGCCGGACACGAGACCGAATCAAGCTCAAAACAGAGCAGGGAAACCGATGCAGCTCTCTGAGGCTCAAAATCTCACAATAAACACTCAGGAGCACACAAACTTCAGAAAACTCGGAGGCAAGTGCAGAGAATCAAGAGCACAAAACGAGCAACTCTCGAAACCAAAGCTTACAAACCACAAAAGAAGGCCCTGGCCGACACAGACACAGGGAGAGAGAGAGAGAGAGAGAGAGAGAGTCTCCTATCCCACTCCCAATAACCGTAATCCGCAAGAATTTTCTTCCACACAGGAGGATCTCACTCATATGAAGTCAAGGAAAACAAAAAAACAGCAACAAATAGAAGAAGAAGAGCAAGAGCGACAACAGCGCGCTGAAAACACACACAAAAACTCCAAACCGCAACTCTTCTGACGCCGCTCTCTGAGAAACCAAAGCGGGAAAAAGGGGGAAAAATCACAAAAACAAGCGGAATTTTTTTGGTGCAAATCACAGGAGCTTCAAGAGAGAAGCCCCTCAGCACTTAGCAACAGAGCTCAGATTTCAGCTCGGGGTAATCCGAGCGACTTCGAGGAGGCGATCTCGAGATGAGCGAGCGAGCGAGGGAGAAGCCGAAGAAGAGGAGCGATAGAGAAGAAGGGTGTGTTTATACTACACTCCCTGACGCAGGGGTAGGGATCCAACCCTGGTTCCAACTAACCAAATATCACTTTGACTACGGTTACATAGCCAACCACAGTTAACAGACTCTAATTTTAATCAGGGCAACGTTTTTTTTTTATGTGGCGAATTTTCGTCGTTTGGCGAAATTTGTACTCAAAAATACTTCTGTCGAACATTCCCTTTTTTCCAAAAGGGAACGACAAAAAAACGAAAAAAACACTTTCTAAACAATCGCCATATTTATTCTACATTGTTCAAGCAAGTAGCCAGGATATAGAAGGATTTTTATTTTATTTTTTGTTTTACTTTCATGGCTAAGTCTATAGCCAAATGTGGTTAAATCTCCTTGTAGATGATCACAAAATTGAAAGACAATACATCAGAGTATATAAAACATTTGGTGATTTCTATCAATAATATCTCAAAATTAGTCAAATAGAATAATAATAAGATTTTTTCCAAAATTTCCCCTATTTTTTGGGTTGAAAAAACGACAATTTTTTTTGTTCAAAAACAATCACACTAAAATTGCAATGGACCTTAAAATTTCTAATAATAATGATAACAATAAGCTCAAGAAAAAGTTTCAAAATAAAATAAAATTAAAAAATAAATTATTGTTATTGGTTGGATCAAGGAAGAATGAAAGCAAGAGTAGGTAATAAAAATATTATTATAGTTTTATGGAAGGAGGTGGCTTTTTATTGTATTTAATAGTAGCCACAAAACTGTTTTAAAATAAATATAATCCAAAAAGTTAGCCAATTCAAACCCCCAAAATGTGCCCTAAACCTTTTTCATCTTTGGGCCCCGACTTTCTCAATTTATTTTGCTTTTCATCCGATCGATCTTCTGAGGCAGAATGGGTCTCCATTTCACATCAGAATGCTATTGCTATTGGGAAGTGATGAATTAACTAGTATTGTAATACTCAACCCCAATGGATTTGGCATTAATTAAATTAATTTTCATAATTAGTGAATTATTTAGAAATTATTTGCCCCAAATGTTGAAATTACACAAAATTACAAGTGTTTGTTGCTCAAACTTCTATAAACCTAAACTTAATGGGAGGACTACCATCATGTTTCTTCAACACATAATAATGAGTTGTGAATCGGCTAGAAATCTTAGCTCAAGTTTAGTTTAATCTTTTTTTTGGAGAGAATATTGTTGCTTGTGTGAACTTTGTCTAGCTTTCGGCAATGTCAACAACAATTCCACAACAATAGAAAGTACTCGCTCCCATCCTTGAAAGCAATAGCAATGGTAATTCTATGGCTACTATTGTGTTATGTATTTCGAAAAAAATGTCTTCTTCATTCATTTCAAGGAAGAATAAACAAACGATGGGAAGCTTGGTGAAAAAGTTTGCTTTGCTTGCATAAATATATGTAGTTGTAATGTGTCTTCATGCAAGTTCTCAAACTATCACTATTGTAACAACTACACCTTCTAATGTTTCTAGTGAAGCAGGTGGAGCGATGATAACTACAAATGGGACTACTATTGTTATTGTTGCAAAGCTCTTTTGGACTAGGTTAGATCAACAATTGAGTAGTAATTACTATTGGCTTCAGAGTTCTTGCAAAACTTATTTTTATGGTGGGAGCTCAAGTTGTCACTCTTCAACTCCATCAATGAAAACTCAAAAATGGCAACAACAATAACAACATGGTCTAGATTGTTCAATAGTAATAGCCTTGGTGTGTAGAAATTTGGGAACTTACCCATCAAGACTAGACACACAACAATTCCAAAAAAATAGTGTAACAACTTCTAAACCTACAATAGATGAAAGTTGCTACCATTTCCATGTTGTTCTTTTCCTTTACAAACTAGATTCATTTATTTTCATCAAGTTTATAATGCAATAGATTTTTTTATAATATTTTTGAAGTTCACAAGGATCCAACTTTGACATTGTAAAAATCAAAACTACATGTGAAGATCCATATTGTGATGGTGGTTGCTAAGGAAACCCAATTTAACCCAAATAGCCCATGGTATTATCTCATAAATCAAATGTAGATAATATTTCATATCAACATTGTCTAGTTTTTAACAAATTGCTTCAAGTTATTTTGAAATTAGTAATTGAACATTTAGTTATTGTATTTGATGTCGATGTTGTGATTGAATTTGTTTGTAAACATTTTTCCATGATTGCTACTATTTCTTGTGTTGGATTAATCTCAATGTATGTTTCATTATGGTCTTCAATGTCTAGTGTGACTTTTGAACAATGAGTTGATTGCATTTATTTATATCATAATAAGTTGAAATTTACTTTAGATTGCCCTAGTAATCCCTATCTCATCCCAACCTTTCATAATCATCTTCTCCATCCCTTGCATTTGTTTCCATGCACAATGTAACCACCCACAAATGTGTGGCTTCAAGTGTTCACCTTGAAATCCACTTGTGGGTCTTGTCCATCGTCAATTTGTTGCTTAATGATTATAGTGGTCCAAGAGTTTAATTGTAGTTTGAAAACATGTTTTAATGGGTGCTACAAAATGACATTAGCTAACTAGAGGATGTTGATCAAATTTGGTGGAATGAATGTCATTAAAATGTTTGACCAATAATCAAACAACAAAATTATCTTTTGGTTTTCTTGCAACTTTAATTGGGTAATTTGAATGTGCAAGTATGGTAGCATAATCTTGTGGACAAATTGTTTTGTTGTCTCCAATGTGGACAAATGGTTTTCACTAAAAGTAAGTCCCAACCTAAACTCATGCACTTGTCCTTCCCTTCATTAGGTGGTAGGCACCTAGGCATAGTAATTGTGAACACAATCCAAGGGGGAAATTAAAAAAATATTTGCAGTTGAAGATATAACCTAAGTGAATGCCTTTTGTTTTCCACCCCTAACATTTGAATGTGATTTGTTCCTTTGCTCTCCCAAGTCCTTTATCATGTTGTTGGGGTGAGATGAACACATGTTTGGTCACTATTTATAACAAAAGTTGTTGGAATATTATAAGTTTTCATTAGGTACGATATTTAGTATGCCATCTTACATCCTTATTTGTACCAATTAGTTGAAAATCTACTTGTTGTTGTTGTGGCAACTTGAAAAGATTAATTCATATATTGTTTCGTGATTTGATGTGTCCATTCCCATGTGATTGTAAAGCTTCCAAGCCCATCCCATAAAATTTCAGGTGTTAAAGATTTTATCATGTCATGGAGGATGGGTTGCATGATGTTAATTAATATTGGTTGTCCAACTTGTTTCATTTTCTACAACATGGCAATGGGAAAATCATGTAATTTATGGGTATTCCTCCAATGCATGAATAATTTCTTTGTTGGATTTCATTGTTGTACCAAGTTCCATTACATGCTTTTAGTTTGGTTTTAATTCATTAGATGTAGTGAACCAATCCCATAAACATGCCTTGTGCAACTTTTCAGAAGGACTTGGCATGTTAGGTTTATTCTATGTTGTTTTCAAAAAGTGTATTGCATTGGAGTTGTTATAAATTTTGTTTTGTTGCAACACAATGGGAGGCCACAAATGCAGTTGGAACCAATTTGTGTAAGCTAGATTCTCTTCCTTATTATTTCTCATCTTTAACAAGTGACAGACCTTGCTTTTGGCACTTCCCATCCTTAGCCTCATCACCTTCTTTTTAAAAATCATTTAAGAATAATAATGTAGTTTGAAAGGTCTTCCTTGGTTAACAATATGATATTTTAAAGGCTTGTTGATTGTTGATTCCTCTTCAATAAGCAGTTCATTTAAAATTTATACATCACATTCCAATTATGCACATATCTTTTCACTAGATATGATTTTTTGAACATTGTTGTGAGCAATGCTTTTCTACCTATTTTGGCCATCAAACCACACTTGTAAATCTTTCCAAATTGCCTTTTAAATTGTTGCTAATCACTAAAAAAATAATTATTCATGTTTTCACCCTTCATCACAAACCTTTGCTTTATTTTTTAAGTTTGTTCAAAAAAATAGTTTCTGATACCTTTTAAAAATTAGTGGAATGGTTAAAGAAGTGGCAAACAAAAATCAAAATAAGTAACCAAGAAACAAAACATGTAAACATACGTAATCAAGAAATGTAACAACTAATTGATATAAATAAAAATGGATTGATGAAAAACTACTCATATCCGATCTTTTGTGCTAAAGTTTTCAAATTTCAAAAAAATAAATTGAACACAATAAAAAATGAATTGAAATAGATTTTTGAGAATTAATTAATTATTCAACATTAATGTGCCAAAGTTATTAAGTACTACAATAGGTAAGTGAACCAATATCTATTAAAGTAAGTATGTCGATCATGACCAAATGTAGGCTTAATAAACAAATCCTTGTATAGTGCAAAAGGGGGGTTGGTTATAAAATGTGAACAATTTTATGAACGGTTCAAATATTATTTATGACTAAACATTCAAATGTGAGTTATTGTGTTTTGAAAATTTCCAAAGATTGACAAGGGGGATGATTTTTATTTTCAGCCATATGCATAAACTTGGGCATATATGCACATCCTTTGGTCACTTTAGAGTGCGATAGTGTTTGGTGATGGGCACTAAATTGATCAAAAAAACAAGAAGAAATAAATCTTGATGTATAAAAGGGGAAAAAGGAGTTACTTTTAATGTTTGGTTTAGGGAGTGATGTGGGCTGATTTTACAAAAGCCCAAGTTTGGGGTGGGAAAAAATAAATTGAGGATGGGCATTGAACTAAACACAAAAATGAAGATAAGTAAATATCAATATGCAAGGGAGGAAATGGGGCTTATTTTTGGTGTTTGGTTATGGGAATGAGTTGGAATAGTTTTATAAAAGCCTAAATTTGGTGTGGAGAAGCATAGTTTGGTGATGGGGTTTATGTGTTGTATTAAATAACACACAATTGACTATAAATGTGAAAACATTAACTATGTTTTAATGCATAAAATGACATCCCAAATTACACATTGCAAAATCAACACATTAATGGGAAGGGAATTTCCAAATTCCCCTCAATTTTGGGCACATTTTATTCTTATTAAAATATTAACATCAAACTTATAGAAATTTAGGTAAATTTTGATTACCATTGAAAATCATCCTTCCAACTCTATTCCTTTCCATTTTCTTAACATGTTAAAATTCCCAAGTAATTTGAGATATCAATTCCAATCCTTTTTTAAAGTCTTGTGCCCTACTATTAAAGTGTTGAGGTGCAATATCAAAGTCATAATTCAAATCTAAAAGTAGATGAGTTAAAACAACAAAGATTAAACATCAAAGTAGGACTATTTAGCATTGTACATCACAACTCAAGGTAATAAGATAGAATTAAAACATCACAAATAAAATTTTATAATATATAGTCAAAGAAAAGCCACAAGAATTAAAATAACACACATTAAGCTTCAAAGCAATCAAATAATAGCCATAAAAATCAGATCAATAAATATCAAACTTCAAAGTAGTTAAAGAATAGACACAATGCCGCATGAACATAAATCAAACTTGACAATTATTGAAGAAGAAGCACAAGAACAAAATTTAGTGATGAGAAAAAATAAAAAAATAGAAAGGGTTGGAATAGATGACCTTTATAATTGCAATTTCAAAAAGTTTACATATAATTGTTGGGTAAAAAGTTATACAATACATGGAATCCCAAGAAAGGAAGGTTTCATCAAGCCACAAGAAACCACAATTTGATCTACAAACCAATAGCCTACAAAGGCAATAAAATAAAATTTAGTTGGGATGATTTCAAGCACTTTTATATTCTCATTACTTCTTTTCCATGGTTAGAGTTATATGCATTTGACACATAACTTGACCTTACACATTTTTCATATTCTTGGGCCAAATTGAAAAAATTCAACTATGCACATATTGTAATGCTAAAATTCACACCCCCAATGTGTTGGAGGTTGGGTTAAAGGGATTTAGATCATGATGATGTCAAGAATGCATTTCATAGGAGGTGAAGTGGTTTGGAAGACCAACAAGCACAAGACAAGCAAAATGTTCCCCCTCCTTTTGGATGATAACCAATAAAAAATCAACAAAAGATTAACAAATGCAACATAGTTTGTGAAGAGGCAAATGGACCAATGAAGCTTTGTAGAAGGTCAAGGATGAAGTTAAAAATGAGACAACATCATTGAGAAAGCAAGTTGACATTGGAACATTACCCTTTACTTCCTTGTTTGATCGCCTAAATGACAAAAGATTGTTTAAGAACCATGGACCAACTACTACATGCTCTTAAAAAAGGAAGAAAATCAAATTGTGGTTGCTTGCATTTCATTGTGCAAGAAATTAGTTTTTCAATTACCTTGCAACAACTAAAGATGAAAGTGACAAAACTAAATCAAACCAAGCTTACACATTTTTAGAATGAAGTACCAAGGAGTAGTTGATGGTATTGGTTCAAGTGTCGACATCTTGAACTAAGAAAAAAGGTTGGATATTAGTTGAACACAATGTTTCACCATACAATCTTGCTAAAACTTTAAAAAAAACTTATAATCCCTATTAAATGAATATAACTACAATGTCGATCATGCTTGAAACTTAGATAAAATAGGGACCCAAATAACAATGTAATTAAGTGCAAAGAAAGATTGTTGCCAAACAAGGTTCACACAAAGTATACAACATTATACCTAATTCCATGGAATGATTAATTGTCAATTGTATTGTAACCTAAAAAGGAGAGAGTTCCACTAAACCTAATATGTACCCAATTGATACAATGTTTCCACATAACCACATCCACAAATATGTATTCCATTAAACACAATTCCTAACTATAAGCTTGACCTTGTGTATCTCAATGCAAAATCATCAAAATTTGCAAAAGTTGATCGTAATCAAATCAATTACCTTTAAAGAGATTTATAACAAAAAATCACATAGTGTTAATTCCAAATTCACATCACAACCATTCCTAGTTTCTATTAATTTTGGTATAAAATCTCGATCCTAATCATCCTTAGAGTTAAGGTTTGGCTAGAAATCAGTACCCTTTGGTGTTCACTTAGTTAAATTGAACTTCTAACCTTGCCCCCAAATGACATATACAACCTTAAAACTCAAATTTCTGAAATGCAAGAGTGTTTTACTCAATGAATGCCTAAGGGGTTTCTACAAACTCCAGTTAAATCCAGTTAAGGGGGGTAACCTTGACTAGAACTGACAATTAACTGCCATTTAACCCCTGGTTCTAGTCTTGTTTTTTTTTTTTCCAAAATCTCGGTTCCAATTCCGCACTTAATTGGAATGGGGAAGCCCGGTTCAAGGTTCTGGCTTTTCAAATAAAAAAATAAAAAAATAATTTAATTTAATTTTAAAATTAAAAAAATTGGTGAGGCCTTGACCTTGACCCCAATGAGCCACAGCAGCTCCGACCAAATTGCATTTTACACTTATCATAATGTTACTATTTTAGTTTTTTTTGGGGGCGGGATTTTCTCTTGTTT